>OGQG01002305.1_pt1 | contig 11581 bp, 6 predicted proteins | sample 1553201 | NCBI WGS metagenome assembly OGQG01 (sample SAMEA2579925, study PRJEB22360) | human gut metagenome | biome: human gut; feature: human-associated habitat; material: faeces | place: Denmark | collected 2008/2010
AGTACGCCACCTTGCCAAGGTGGAGGTCGCGGGTTCGAGTCCCGTCTGTCGCTCTTTGTGAGACTTATGATTTTCATAAGTCTCTTTTTTCATTCATGTAAATTTCTGATTAAACTTTTAATTAAATCAAAAGACCCCTTTTGTCAGAGTTGTGCCAGATACACAAAAAGGGATCCGCTTTCACTTTTTTGTAAAAGTCTGATCCCTTCTTTTTATTTATTCTAATCTTATAGATCTACTCTTCTATTTTGCCAGCCAGTCCATTGCAATCTTCGCATACATGGCTGCGCCAAGCGGTAATGCTTTTTCATTAAACAGAATCTTTGGATTATGCTGTCCTTTCCATTTACTCTGATCTTCCACTCCGGCTCCGACTACAAAATAACTTGCCGGTATTTTTGCCGAAATCACGGCAAAGTCTTCGGATCCCATGACATGAAATCCACCGTTAATCGTTGTTCCCGGATTCTCAAGAGACTCAACACTTTTAATATACTCTGCATTCAGTTCTTCATTGCAAGTTACACTCGGAACATTGCTGAGTTCTTCGATTTCACATGTAGTACGATAAGCTGCTGCAACAGCCGGAACAATTTCATTGATCCTCCGGATCAGCATCGTCCTTACTTCTTCATTAAATGTCCTTAGTGTTCCCTGAAGCACGCAGCGCTCCGGAATTACATTTGCTGCATTACCAGCTGTAAACTGTCCAATTGTAAGTGCTGCCTCTGCTGATGGTGGACATTCCCTGGCGATCAGTGCCTGAAGAGCATGATAAACTTCTACACCAGCATTGATCGGGTCAATACAGCCCTCCGGTGCAGAACCGTGTCCGCCACGTCCTGTAAGGGTGATTTTAAAGCCATATACAGATGCCATGGCTTCCACACCATATCCAATCGTTCCACATGGAATTGCCGCAAATACATGCGCTGCAAAGGCAGCATCTACATGCGGATTCTCCAGGACTCCTGCTTCCACTGCTGCTTTCGCTCCGCGGAAGGTCTCCTCACCTGGCTGGAACAATAATTTGACCACGCCCGGCAGTTCTTCTTCATGCGCCTTTAAAATTTTTGCCGCTCCAAGAAGGATCGTAGCGTGCAGATCATGTCCGCATCCATGCATACAGCCATTCTTTGATGCAAATTCAAGTCCCGTTTCCTCTTCTACCGGAAGCGCATCCATATCACTTCTCAGAAGAAAACATTTATCCCCTTTTCCAATCTGAGCGATAATCACTGAAACCTCAGGAAATACCTTGTATTCTACATTCATCTCATCCAGACGTTTACTGATATATTCCACAGTCTTTGGAAGCTCCAGATCCGTCTCAGGAATTTGATGAAGATCTCTTCTCCATTTTATAAGTAGATCATTTATTTCCTGCGCTTCTTCTAAAATTTTATGTGCCATATATCCCATCCTCCTTTTATTTCAACTATCATTATTATAGAATTTCGCTATAAAAAAAGAAATGAACATTTCTTCACTTTGACAGCCAATCTTGCTCTCTGTGAAAAAATGTTCATTTTCCATTTTTCTTTAATAAAATATTTTCACTTACTTTTGCTTACACATATGGTCTTGCCGCTCCAATCACCGTTCCACGACTTGACACTGGATGAATACCTACTCCCTGATTCGGCCATGAATCAATCATCATTCCATTTCCGAGATAAATTGCCACATGTCCATTGTAATAAATCAGATCGCCTCTCTGCATATTTGATGTACTTACCGGCTTAAAGGTATTATTTCTGTACCAATTCATAGAATTATAGGTTTGCCATGCCTGCCATCTGTGATTATAAGGATTGTAAATTCCTAAATCCATGCCAGTTGCATATAAACACTGTAATACAAATCCCGAACAATCCACTGCATCTCCCGGCCAGCTTGACCAAGGTTCTATATATCTTGTTCCAATATACTCATATGCACGTCTGATAAATGCATTAATACAATCTTCACGAGTTGCATCATATGCAATCGTTGAAGGCGATACATAAGTAAAATAACCTGTACAATAGCTTGGAAGTACAACTGTTTTCGAACTCACCTGTGGATATCCTGACGGATTCTGCCATCCAATCTTATTCGGTCTTGCTGCTGTATATATCCTCCACTGCTGTGCATCTGAAGAATTTTTGCTCCATACCTGAACATTTGCACCTGATTTTCCAGATGCATTTTTGACATCCACTACATTTCCAAGTGCAGATACAATCTGAATTCCTTTCTCTCCCATAACAAATTTCCATTTTTGGGCATTACTTCCGTTATTCTGATACTGCTGTACATTTGCACCGGCTGCTGTAGATGCATTTTGTACATCCAGCAGTTTTGCTGAACAGCAGGATGTAATCGTATACCATCCATTTCCCGCACTTCTTACCCACCAACGCTGCGCATAACTTCCATTTGAAGAATACACCTGAACGTTTGCACCATTATTTGAAGAACCTCCTGCTACATCCATCCTGAGTCCTGTATTTGTGAGTGGTGCAAATTCGTAAAATCCGGTTTCAATTATACTTGCACTGTTAAATTTCCATGCCTGTGCTTTTGTTCCATTCACTATATAGGTTCCGATATTGGTTCCATTCGCAGTATTTCCACCTGATACATCAATCGCTTTTCCAGATGCCTTATTGATAAGGATATATCCACCTCCCATCTGCACTTCTAAACTCCATTGTGCAGCTTCTGTATCTCCTGAATTATCTGCCTGACATACATTATTTCCTGATTCTGTCAGATAAAGACCTGATCCTACATTCTGTAATGTAATATATCCATCTTCTGTTGTGCGAACCTGCCACTTCTGTGCCATCGTCTTATTATAAGAATATAACTGCGCATTCGCATTTACTGCAGTACTTCCATTTGTGATATCAATCACTTTCTGTGAAGCAAGTGCAGACTCAACAATATAACAGCCTTCACTTACAGATGCTTTAAATGGAACAAACTGCCATTTCTGGTTTGTACTTTCTGTTGTTTCCTGTGTTGTAACTGTTTCACCGGAAACAGCTTTGCCCGCATCCATAGCAAGACCATTCGCTGCTGAAATCAAAGTATAGGAACCATCCTCATTTTTCCGGATAACCCATCTCTGATTTTTGGTATTATCATCGTTTTGCCATTCCTGAACAATTGTTCCCGGAATCAGTCCCCCGCCTTTTAAATCCACCGTTTTCGCGGTTGCAACAATTCTCAGTCTGTAATAACCATCTTTACAATACTTTACTTCAAAGCATTGAGCCAGTGTTCCATTAGACTGATACATCTGCAATTTTGTGCCATTTGCAGAATTTGCACCACTCAGATCCAGAACCATCTTATTATTTGTAAGGGAAGTCAGTGCATAATAACCATCTTCGAGCACTTTCCCTTCCGATGCTACGACCACTTTTGTATTATAGACTTTAAACATCTGTGCTGGTGTTTCATTAGAATCATAGATCTGAATCTGCGTTCCATTTGCATTTCCCGCCCATGACACATCTAATACCAGATTCCGTCCCAAAGCTGAATAAAATGTATAGGTTCCATTTTCATTTTTTACAGGAATCCATTTCTGCGCCCTGGAATTATTACTTTGAAATTGCTGTACAGCTGTTCCACTTTTAGCTGTACCATTGCTCACATCCAAAACTTTTCCGGATCCAATATTCAAAATTCTTACATATCCGTCTCCTGTAGCTTCGACTTTCCATCTCTGCGCATTCGTATTATTTGACTCATACAACTGAATTTTAGCCCGATCATTTTTTGATCCATTCGAGACATCCAGGGTCATTTCTGTCTTTATTGACGTTGTAATCTGATAGGTCCCATTTGTCAGATCCGAAATTTCTGCTTTTGTTGCCGCAAAAGTATCAATCTCTTTTTCGCTCCAATAAAAATCAGATTGTTCAAACGTCCATCTTACTACTCTCTCATCATCTGCCGGAACTGTAATCAGTTCTCCGTCTGCTGCACTTCCTAGCATTTGATTGTTTGCCGCATTTCGGATATACATCTGACCATTTTCGTCCTTCTCAATCTTCCAGAATCTCTGTAATGCTTTTCCGGCTTCTGTTCCAGATGCTGAAACTACAGCTCCCGGAACAACATCTCCTAAATTTGCATCCAGAAATCTGCCTGAATATACTGAACAAATCGTATACGCTGCTTTTTTTTCATTGTATGCTATGTAAAAAGCCTTTTTCGCGGACTTTCCATCTTTGGAAACTTTCCGGACCCCGCTTCCATCAGAACCACTGTTTATAGTAAGTGTCTGATCTCCATTTGTAATCAGATAGGTTCCATCTTCTATCGTGCGTTCACTTTTCACCGTCTCTGTTTGCGTACTGTAAAAAGCAAAATCCGTTCCACTTGTATCTGTCTTTTCACAAATTTCCACATTGTTACTGTCTGTCACGTTGAGAACCAGTTTCTTACCAAGTGCTGAATAAAGAATAATTGTTCCCTCTTCATTTGGTACAGCTACCCACTTCTGCGCTGCTGTCATATTCTTCGTATATTGCTGTACATTCTGACCATTCGCGGCAATGCCACCATTTACGTCCAGTGCTTTTTCTGAACCAGTGTTCGATAAAATAAGATAACCCTTTGAATCATGTACCACTTTCCATCTCTGTGCAGCCGTCATATTTGATTGATATGCTTGTACATTTGCACTGTCGGCTTTTGATCCATTTTTAACATCCAGCACCTGACGGCTTCCCTTTTCCCCGATCACATATTCACCATCTGGAATCACATCTCTGTATACACCAGCCAGCTCATCCATATTCTCTGTTTCAGTCTGCGTCTTCACTTTCTCAGATTTATCCTGTTGCACTGCATCTGTATCCTCTGAATCATCTTCTGATGTATTTAAATCTGGTTCCCTGACTTCTGGTTCTCTGACTTCTTCTGCTTCCTCAGTCTGATTATTCCCATCCGATATCTGATCATCTGCATCTTCATTTTCGAAATCCTGCACTGGCTCTTCGTCCACGCCCTCTGTCTGCTGCGCAGGTTCTTCCGCTGCTGCATAAGATACTGGTGCAATCCCTGCTGTCAATGTAATCATAAGCATTACCGGAAGCAGCTTTCTAATCACATTACTCTTCATCTTCCATCCTTCCCCCTTTTACCTTATAACTACTGCCTGCATACCTCGTGCTGTATAAAGCATACTGATCCAATTTGCATCTTCTGTCAGATAACCGGAAATGGAATCTGACAGATAAACTACATTCTTGTTTCTATCATATCCTTTTAAAACCACCGTATGCGAATTCGTATAAGTTCTGTATTCTTTTCCATTATACCATTGTGAAGCATAACATGCACCTAAAAACTGCTGATAAATTGTAGTCCATATAATAACAGGATTTCCTTCATCCAGATAATCATACAACTTCTGCCAGGAACTGCCTGACACATCATACGCCCGTTTATTACTTCCGTGACTCTTCAGAAAACCGTTGGCTGCATTGGTAAGACCTGGTGCAGAAGTACAATTACCGTTAGAACTATGTGGATTTCCCCAAAAACAGGTTACAAAATTCCAACTACTGCGTGGAAGATAAGAATCTGCTATTGTCGACTTTCCAATATTATATCCATAATATTTCAGCACATTCGTAAGTGCAACCGATTCACAGCCCGTTGGAAGTTCTGGATACTGTTGCACACATGGAACTCCCAGGTTAACGGGCTCCGGTGTATAACTTGTAGATACAAAGGAAAATCGTTGTCCTCTACCTGCATTATCTGTGTAAACCTGAACATTTGCCCCATTATAGCTATTTTCCCCCGAAACATCCAGCACTAACGCATCGCCGAGTAATGAACTGATTCTAAATCCACCTTTCCCAGTATACGTAATCTTCCATTTCTGTGCATTTGAACCGTTGCCATCCCATTGCTGAACATTTGCCCCGGCTGTTCCCGATCCATTAAGTACATCCAGATATTTCTTACTTTTTGCATTAACGATGCTGTATGTACCATCTGAATTCCGGGTAATATTCCACTTCTGCGCACCGGTATTATTCGACTCCCATGTCTGAATATTCGCTCCTGATTTTCTGGATCCTGAACTTACATCAATTACCTGCTTCCGGTTACTGCTAATCTGTATAAGATAAATTCCATTAGCAATCACCGATGTCCCATCTATACGAAAACGCTGCGCATTTGTGGAATTCGCAGCATATGTCTGTACTTTTGTTCCATTTTTATTTGTACCACCTGCAACGTCAAGAACTTTTCCGTTTCCTACATTTTTCAGAATAAGATATCCCTTTGAAATTGTAGGCATCCACTGTTGATCTTCCTCCCCGCTTTCCTTCATCTGTACAACATTTCCATTTACGTCTGCAGTCAGCATCAATCCCGATACCAGAGATTCAAATGAGTATGTATTTTCTCTCCCTTCTACTGCCATAATCTTCCACTTTTGCGCAAGACTTCCATTTCCCTGCCAGATTTGGATTCCTGCGCCATCTGACATTGATCCATTTTTCACATCAAGCCATTTTCCTGCATCCAGACATGTACTGATTGAATAAATGCCTTCCTGCATCAGATTTGTCCGTCTCACCAGATAAAACCTCTGTTCATCTCCCTCACTGCTTTCTTCCCCCTGCAAATTGGTTCCTGAACTTCCTGCTTTATTCGCGAGGCTTACAGTAAGTCCGCTTGCCACATTTTTAAATGTATAAGTTCCGTCTTCATTGACGCAGACTGAAAACAACTGATCTTTTTTATCTTTCACAGAACTCCACTGCCTGATATTTGTTCCCGGGACAACATCCCCTCCTGCAACTTCCAATACCTTATCTGTCTGTGCGCACAGGATACGATAATATCCCTCTTCATAAACAAACTTAAAAAGTTGGGCATAGGTCTGATTTCTGCTGTAAATCTGTGCATTTGCTCCATTATTTGAAGACGCACCTGATATATCTACTGCTGACTTTTCGTTACTTTTAGGTACAATTTCATACCAGTTTTCACTGATTCCAAAATCTTCACATGTTCCAATTTCAGCAGTTGTATTTGTAAATAAAAACTGCTGGGCAGTTGTTTCGTTCTTGCGATAAACCTGCACATTACTTCCATTTTTTATGTTTGCTCCTGTCACATCAATCACAAGATTTTCTGTCAGAGCTGAATATAACAGATATTTTCCATTTTCTAACCTTACAGCAATCCATTTCTGCGCACGTGTTCCATTGCTCGTATACTGCGCTACATTATTTCCAGAATTCCCCAGCCCATTCACAACATCTAATGCTTTTCCTGAACCCATATTGATGAACGTAAGATAACCTTTTTCATCATGTGTCACTTTCCACTTTTGCGCAGCAGTCGTATTGGATTCGTAAATCTGGATATTTGCGCTGTTATCTTTTGACCCCCCAGATACATCTAGCACCTGCCTTCTGCTCAGTCCACTGCGAATCACATAAATTCCATCCGCTAAAGCATCTATGCTTTCTGCTGCTTTCTGATCCATCTCTGTATATATAATCTTCTACGGTTCGAATCTTCCATCTCTGAGCCGGTGTACCATTGTCTGACCATATCTGGAGTCTCGTTCCCTGCGCACTTTTTCCATTTACTACATCCAACACAAGATTCTCATCCAACGCTGATACCAGACGAATTCCAGCCTCTTCTTCTATCGCAATCCATTTTTGCGCATAAGTTCCATTAGCATCATAAAGCTGTACCGCTGTACCGCTTTTGGCATTTCCGCCCGATACGTCCAGTACTTTCCCTGATTTTTTATTCAGAAATGTCAAATATCCTGTTTCATCACAAATCACTTCCCATTGCTGGGTACTCGCAAGGTTTTCATTCCACAGACAGATTGCTGTACCATTCTTAGTTCCCCCATCCACAGTGTTCATCGCCATATAGGTATCCAGTACAGTGTTAATAAGATTATTCCCCTCTGATATTAAACCTTTGTTTTCTTCCGCAAGTAGATCCAATCGTTCCCGCATGGTCATTTCTTTTTCTTCTTGCTGATCAGAATCTTTGAGTTCTGCATCATCTTTCATCTCCGAATCTGTTTCTGTTGAATCCTCTTCCGCTAGGTCTTCTGCCGGCTCTTCAGTTGGCTCTTCAGTTGGTTCATCCGAATCCATAACTTTATCAGTCTCATTTTCGTTTCCCGCATTATCCGGATTTTTATTCTCCTGAACTTCAACTTCACTGTATTCCTGATCTGCTGCCATCGAAACAACCACACTGTTCCCAATCAGACTGCATACTAGCGCAGCCACCGTTATGAAATAGCCTGTTCTTCTCTTTTTCCTCATAAATTCTCCTTGTAGACAAAAAGGTATGATGCATCCACATCATACCTTACTCTGTTTTATTCCGCTGTATGCTCTTCCAGCTCCAGTCCAAGCTCTTCCAGCTGCTTCGGATCAACTCTCTCCGGTGCTTCTGTCATCAGGTCAGATGCATCTTTTACCTTCGGGAACGCGATCACGTCACGGATGCTGTCCTGTTTTGCCATCAGCATAACCAGACGGTCAAGACCGTAAGCAAGTCCTGCGTGTGGCGGCACACCGTATTTAAATGCATTCAGAAGGAATCCGAACTGCTCCTGTGCCTGTTCCGGTGTGAATCCAAGTACTTCAAACATTTTACTCTGGATCTCCTGGTTGAAGATACGGACACTTCCGCCTCCGATCTCGTTACCATTCAGAACGATGTCATATGCTTTTGCACGGACTCTTCCCGGATCACTGTCGATGTACTGAAGGTCTTCTTCCATCGGCATGGTAAACGGATGATGCATTGCTGTGAAACGGTTCTGTTCATCACTCCACTCAAGAAGCGGGAATTCTGTGATCCACAGGAATTTGTATTCATTCTTATCAAGGAGTTCCATCTGGCGTGCCAGTTCCAGTCTGAGTGCACCAAGAACATCCCATACAACTTTATTCTTATCTGCCGCAAAGAGAAGAAGGTCTCCATTCTCTCCAGCCATCGCTTTAATCAGCGCTGCTGTCTCTTCTTCCGTCATGAATTTTGAGAAAGAAGATTTGACAGTTCCGTCTTCATGGATTGCAATATAAGCAAGTCCCTTTGCTCCATAACCTTTTGCAAAATCAACCAGCTTGTCGATCTTCTTTCTGGCCATGCCACCCTGTCCTTTTGCGTTGATACCACGAACAGTTCCGCCTGCTTCAATCGCATTCTTAAATACAACAAATTCGCTGTCTTTGACAGTCTCTGTCACATTAACCAGCTCCATGCCGAAACGGATATCCGGTTTATCAGAACCGAATCTGTCCATTGCTTCCTGCCAGGTCATTCTCTGGATCGGGAGCTGTATATCGATATCCAGTACATCTTTGAACAGATGTGCAAGCAGTCTCTCATTGATATCAATGACATCATCAACATCTACAAAAGAAAGTTCCATATCCATCTGTGTAAATTCCGGCTGACGGTCTGCACGAAGGTCTTCATCACGGAAACATTTTACAATCTGGAAATAGCGGTCATATCCGGAGCACATCAGCAGCTGTTTGAAGATCTGCGGTGACTGTGGAAGTGCATAGAAGCTTCCCGGATGAATACGGCTCGGTACCAGGTAATCTCTTGCACCTTCCGGTGTACTCTTGATCAGGAACGGTGTCTCGATCTCAAGGAATCCTTCTTTTGCCATGAACTGACGTGCGAGAGTAGCCACACGGCTTCTCATCATCAGGTTTCTCTGGATGTCCGGTCTTCTAAGATCGAGGAAACGGTATTTCAGACGTACTTCCTCTTTTGTCTTGGAATTCTCTTCGATCGGGAACGGAGGTGTCTCAGATTCAGATAAAATTCTGAGTTCTTCCGGTTTGATCTCAATCGCACCTGTTGCAAGATTTTCATTAACTGCACCGGAACGTTTTTCAACAGTTCCCACGATTGCTACAACAAACTCACTTCTAAGCTTTGCTGCCTTCTCAAGAAGCGCTTTATCTGTACTTCCCTCTTCAAAAACAACCTGGATCAGTCCGGAACGGTCACGTACATCTACAAAAACCAGTCCACCTTTATTTCTGTTCTTCTGTACCCATCCCATGATGGTTACTTTTTCACCGATGTTTGCCTCTGAAAGCTCTGCACACCGATGTGTTCTTTTCAGTCCTGTCATTGACTCTGCCATTCTAATTTCTCCTCCTGCGTTTCTCTTTCCTTATAAATCCATAACGGAATCTTTGTAGCAGTCTGTGATATCTTCATATCCTTCTGCGATCAGCTGATCCTTCTGGAATTTCTTGTTTTTCTTCATATTGACCACCAGAACCTGTTTCCCGGCTGCGCGGTCAGCTTTTGCCATCTCAAGTACTTTGAGGATGCCTTCCTTGTGCATATTCTTTTCAAGAAGATATGCTTTTTTCTGGCGCTTGGAAGGAATCTCATATCCATTTTCCAGAAGCAGCATGACAATACGCTCAAATCCGATTGAGAATCCACATGCCGGTGTGTCCTGCCCTGTGAATTTACCGATCATCTTATCGTAACGTCCGCCACCTGCAACAGAGCCGCCAAATTCATCCATCGTTACTTCAAAAATGGTTCCTGTATAGTAAGATTGTCCACGTACCAGCGTCGGATCAAATTTTACTTTGAAATCTGCCTCTTTTGCACTTTCTACGCTGGAAATGATCATTTCCATGCTGTCAGCTGTCTTCTCATCAAGGAATCCTGCCAGCTTTTCTTTGCAGAAACGTATTCCATCAACATCCGGGTTGATCTCATCAAAGAGTCCAAGATAAGTATCTACATTTTCTTTTGTATAACCCATCTCAACCAGTTCTTCACCTACGCCTTCTTTGCCGATCTTATCCATCTTATCAAGGATGATAAATACTTCGTCGAAATCTTCTTCCTTAAATCCACTGAATGCAGCCATCGCCTTTAAGATATTACGGTCATTGATACATACCGTAAAATTGTGGAAATCCATCTTTCCAAGCATGGTCGTAGTTGCAAGGATCAGTTCGATCTCTGCAAGATTACCCGGCTCACCTAAAATATCGATATCGCACTGCATGAACTGACGGAAACGTCCACGCCCATCGAGCGGGAATTCTACGCATTCTACCGGACGCCGAGAGGGGAATTCACTCCGGAAGGCTCCTCCCCGCAGCTCACCACGCACCCGACGTTCACCAGCAACGTCAAGTTCATGAACTTCTACCCGTTCTCGGACATCGAGACGATTTCCCCGCGCCCCATGCTGTTCATCGCGGGCGAAAAGGCGCACTCCATCGAGTTCAGCGAAGACGCGTACAGGCTCGCGGCGGAACCGAAGGAACTGTATATCGTCCCCGGAGCCGGGCATGTGGATCTGTATGACAGGGCAAGCCTTATCCCCTTCGGCAAGCTCACCGACTTCTTTACGAAAAACCTGAAGTAACATTCCGGGAAGGGCGGGGCCTCAGTTGAGGGCACCGCCCTCATCCCAAAGGGCATAGTATGCAGAACGGTGTCTTTCAGACCGGCAATCCCCGCTGGTCGGCGGTCTTTTCCTTATTTATGGGCGTCATGGCCCTGATTGCAG
>OGQG01002318.1_pt1 | contig 11525 bp, 6 predicted proteins | sample 1553201 | NCBI WGS metagenome assembly OGQG01 (sample SAMEA2579925, study PRJEB22360) | human gut metagenome | biome: human gut; feature: human-associated habitat; material: faeces | place: Denmark | collected 2008/2010
CAGTCGTTTGGCTTAATGCAGGTTCTACACTGAAGTATTCGAACAAGTTTAATACCGCCAATCGCAGAGTCGAACTGAACGGTGAAGGATATTTTGAAGTCACCAAGAAAGCGGGAGCTACTTTCATCGTGCAGACACATGGATATGACGTCGTTGTGAAAGGAACAAAGTTCGACGTATCCGCCTATGATGACGATCCGTTCATTTCCACCACTTTACTCGAAGGTTCGGTCGAACTGAATTATAAAGGCAGTCAGATAAGGATGTCTCCTGGAGAGTCCATGAGATTGAACGTAGAAACAGGAAAATTCATCCGTACCCAAGTAAACGCTTCACAATCAAAAGCGTGGGCGGAGAACCGTATAGAATTTGATCACATTACATTGAAGGAACTGGTTGCAAAACTATCCCGACAATATGATGTGAATATTCGGCTGGAATCGGAAGCTGTAGGAGACAAGACATTCCGTATTTCTCTGCGTAACAGAGAAACAATCGGAGAGGTGATGACGGCTTTGCAAGAGATTATCCCGATAACCGTCGAACGTAAAGGCAAGGATATATATATCAGAGAATAATTTCCATTTCGTAACAACTATTATTAAATTAAATCGAGAAAAACTATGAACAACCGAAAGAGCTTATTACGGCTGCTTCTTTTAGTTTCATTCTGTCTGGCGACAGTGACTTTGCACGCCCAGGTCATCAACAAGACATTCAAGAATGAAACATTGAAGACAGTATTGAAAGAAGTTGAGCAACAAACAGGTTTATCTGTCATCTATAAGACAGATGAAGTGAATGAGAATAAAAGAATTACGGCAACTTTCAAAAATGCATCATTGGATGAGGTGCTGAATAAAGTCTTGGATAAGGATTTGACTTATAAGTTGCAAAACAAGATGATAGTCATCTTGAAAAAGACGCAGAAACCTCATGACGGCAGTACAAAGAAGAACATCAAAGGAACCGTCGTGGATGATAAGGGCGAACCGATCATTGGGGCCAGCGTGGTAGTGAAAGGAACTTCAACCGGAATAATTACGGACCTTGACGGAAACTACACTATAAATGAGGTATCGGAAGATGCCTGGATTTCAGTCTCCTATATCGGTTATCAGAGTGTGGAACTTCGAGCTGCCGATAGTAAGAATCTGCTTCGGATTGTCCTGAAGGAAGACACTAAAGTATTGGATGAAGTAGTTGTCGTGGGGTATGGTGTACAAAAGAAAAGTGATATCACCGGTTCCGTTTCTTCCGTAAAGTCAGCAGAGCTATTGTCAGCTCCTAATGCCAGTACTGCGCAGGCATTGCAAGGACGTGTGGCAGGTGTTGTTGTGCAGAATTCCAGTGGTGCTCCTTCAGGATCGGCAACGATCCGCATCCGTGGAGCCAACTCGCTGACTTATGGAAATGATCCTTTGATCATAATCGATGGTGTTCAAGATGGGAATATCGGGAGCTTGAATCCTAATCAGATAGAATCCATAGAAGTATTGAAAGATGCCGCAGCCCTTTCTGTCTATGGTTCGAAAGGTGCGAACGGTGTTATTCTGGTGACAACTAAAAATGGGAAAACCGGAAAGCCGCAGGTCTCTTACAACGGTTTTGTTTCATTTGATGAAGTACGGAAAACCTTGCCTGCATTGAATGCAAAAGAATATGCCCTGCTGATGAATGAGGCTCAGGAAGAGAATGGGCTCAATCCTGTTTTTGGACCGGATGAGATTCCGTTGGAAGGAAACAGTACGGACTGGCAGGATAAGATTTTTCGGAATGCGGTTTCCCAATCACATAACATCAGTATCAGTGGAGCGAAAGAAAGCATTTCTTATTTCATAGCTGGAGGATATACCAATAAAGATGGCATTGTGCAGAATACCAATTTTAAACAATATACTTTTCGTGCAAACTTTAAAGTTCAGGCTACATCCCGTTTGAATTTGTCGCTGAATACGTTTGCCTCTTATGACGAGACGCACAATGGAGATTATGAACAGGCTATCAATGCAGCACTTCAATGGTCGCCTACGAAACGCATCTATGATCCCGATAGTGAAGGAGGATATACACAGCCGGGTGGAGGAATAGGACCGGTTTCATTATACAATCCGGTGGGGTATGCTTTGGAGATAGTGGACGATAAATCCGTTGCTTCTTTTAATGCTTCTTTAATGGGAGAATATAAATTCTGGGATTTCCTCAAATTATCTTCTTTGTTTTCATATAAGACTCATAGCGATACCAATGGGTATTTTGATAATCAGCGTGTCAATAATGGCGATATTAGAGATATTAACGGAAGTAAAGCCCAATCACGCTATATTGCTTTGCAAAGTACCAGTATTCTGACTTTTGATAAGGCTTTTGGTGATCATACCGTTCAGGCTACCGGGGTATACGAAGTGTTGAAGGATAATTATCAGAGCACATCTGCTTCTTCCAGAGGAATCCCGGTGGGAATGGGATATAATGGAGTGCAGTTCGGTTCTATTTTGCAGGCCCCTTGGGTGGAATATTCTACTACGGTGATGCAGTCTTTTATGGGTCGCGTGAATTATAGTTATAAGAATAAATATATGTTTTCCGGATCGATTCGTTATGACGGAGCCAGCCAGTTGGCAGAAGGAAACAAATACGACAATTTTACAGCATTTTCGTTAGGATGGAATCTTATGGAAGAGAAATTTATGAAAAGGCTGAAAGATATGGTACCGGAGTTTAAAATTCGTGGAAGTTACGGTACGGTAGGCAATGCGGCAGTGCCCGCTTACTCTTCTCATTTAAAGTTTTATCCGGGCATGGACGATAGCGGAAACCCGACTTTGGCCATATCAGATTTAGGCAATGAAAATCTGAAATGGGAACGTACCCGTGAGTTGAACATCGGTATAGACAGTCGATGGTGGGGAGGGCGTTTGAGTTTCTCAGCCGAATATTATAACAAGAAAACCACAGACCTGTTGATGTGGCAGAAAGTGCCTTCGGTATTGGGTGTCAGTTCCATCCTTACCAATGTCGGTTCCGTGTCCAATAAAGGATTTGATATCATGTTGGGTGGCATTCCTGTCTCTACCAAACATTTTAAATGGGACATAAATTATACATTGAATATCAATAAAAATAAGATTCTCGAACTGGACGGGCTCTCCAATACGCTTATTACAACCGGTGCCGATTATCCGGGATTGGTGGGTTCTTATGTCCAGATGGTGGGACAACCGATGGGCACATTCCTCGGATATACCTTTGCCGGTGTTTGGCAGAAATCAGAAGTTTCGACGGCTGCGCTTTACGGAGCAAAGCCCGGAGATGCCAAATATGTAGATATCAACCGTGATGGAAAAATAGATAAGGATGATATAGGCATTATCGGTAATGCCCAGCCGAAGTTGAGCTTCGGATTCAACAATACATTTACGATTTTTGATTTCGACCTGAATATTTTCTGGCAGGGAGTATCCGGTAATGACATTTATAATCAGAATCGTATCCGGCGTGAGACTTATTCGTCAGATGCATTCCCGACCAGTACGGTTATGAAAAATCATTGGACACCGGAAAATCCGACAAATATTCCTGCTTTTTCGGGAGCAGAGTATGTTAATTCTTCCCGTTGGGTGGAGAAGGGAGACTATTTGCGCTTGAAAAATATCACATTGGGCTATCGTATTCCGCACAAGATACTGTCAAAAATAGGATGTTCGTCCGCCCGTATCTATGTCAGTGCCAATAATCTATGGACAATAACCAATTATTCGGGATTTGATCCGGAAGCAAGTATGGGAGCAGACTCGGATGCGGCAGGCGTGGACCGTGGTGTGTATCCTTCGTCAAAGAGTTTCCTTGTAGGGTTGGATATTTCGTTTTAATGATCATTTAATAATAACAGACTATGAATTGTACACTTATAAAAAAGAGCTGCGTCGGATTATTGGCGATAATATTAAGTACGAGTTGTGCCGATTTGACAGAGAATCTTACCGGACAGCCAACTGTCGATAAGTTCTTCCAGACACTGACCGACTTCAATAGTTATATCACAGGAGCCTATACCCCCTTAATCCTTTTATATGGTACCGATATGCCCTATGCGGCCAGTGCAGGTGCCGAAGATGTAAATACCCCCGTCATCAGATGGAAAGGATTCGAACAGGTTAACATTAACACAGTAGGAAATCCGGACGAAGTGACGGATGAGTTATGGAACTCATATTACACAAGTATTAGCGCGTGCAATACATTGATAAAGATTATCGGTGAGAACACGAAATTATCTCCCGACGAATTGTCCCCGATTGGAGGGGAAGCCCATTTCTTGCGTGCTTTTAATTACTTCCAGTTGGTGCGTTGGTTTGGCGAAGTGCCATTGTTGACGGAGGAAAATCAGGATAATGCGGCAAAAGAGCCTCAGGCGAGTGTTGCCCGGATTTACGAGCAGATAGTTTCTGATTTGAAGAATGCAGAGTTGACATTGCCTCTTTCACAGGATGATCCGAGCCGTCCCAGCCGTTGGGCGGCAAAAGCGTTGCTTGCAAAAGTCTATTTGACAATGGCGGGATTTCCGTTGAATGAGACTTCCTGTTATGCGCTGGCACGTGATAAGGCAAATGAAGTAATTAGTGAAAAGGTCTATACCTTAGAAAAAGTATATTCCCAATTGTGGTTATGGAGCAACCGTAAAATAAACTCCGAATTTATCTTTGCGCTTTATGCCAGTTCGGACAATGCAACAGGCAGTTATATCCATCAGGCCGTGCGTCCTACTGATCACGGAGAAAACGGCTGGGCAGATTGGACCAGTGACAAACGCTTTCTGGAAACTTTTCCCGTAGGAGATGGCAGCCGTTTGAGCGGAACTTTTTATACTCGGATGAGGGACGGTGCTTCGTGGGAAGAGACCAATGTGGCACAACCTTATGTGGGAAAGTACCGGGATGCAGGTCCAAAGAGCGGAGGATATTCAGGGATAGCTACAGCTAATAAAGCGGACGGATTTTTCTGTATGTTACGCTATGCCGATGTGTTGCTGATCTACGCGGAAGCCGCTAATCTGGCAGAGGGCAGCCCTTCAAAAGCAGCATACGATGCTATCAATGAAGTCCGCGAACGAGCAGGACTGACTAAACTATCGGGACTGACTCCGGCACAGTTTGACAAGGCGGTATTGGACGAACGTAACTGGGAATTGGCTTTTGAATGTAATCGTTGGTTCGATTTGTGCCGTCGTCATATTCTGAAGGAGACTTTGGAAGCTTATTATCCGGAGGCAAAGATTGACGATCACAATTATCTTCTACCGAAACCGAGCGACCAGATGACTATCATGACCGGTATTGTTCAGAACCCCGGATACAATTAAACGTCAATAACATAATCGAAAAGAAAGAATGATATGAAAAGAAATATAACTTTGATTTTAATCACTTTGTGTCTGGCGATAGGAGTCGTTTCTTGCAGTGAAGATTCTTATCCGGAGAATCCTACCCTTGTTTCGCCTATTTCGGGATTAGTCTTGGAAGTGAACGGAACGGACTATGTGGCTACCCCTCTGTTGCAGGAGGATGGTTTGTTGAGTAAAACATTGTTGGTGGCAGTCAATCAGCCTTCCACTACTGCCATAGTGAAACAGATAGACGTTTCCGACCCTTCGGCTACGGTCAATATAAATGTGGGAGATGTGATTACTTTCAGGAATAACCAATTTGCATTGGAATGGACGAAGGGGACACAAGCTGAGACTTTTCTACTGGAGATGAGTTATAATCCTCCTCCGGTAATGTATTTGGTAATGTCGGGTGAGAAAGGAGATTACTATGGCCTGAATACAGAAACGGCACAGACCATTGCTTCCATTACCTATAATAATCTGTTTGAAGGATATATAGACTTGACAAATACGAGCTGGAACAACATCGGCTTGGTGCAATCCGACCAGTCCGCCTATTTTGATGTTAGCGCCGGATTGGGCGGCGGACAATCTTATGGAACTTTAGCGATGGTGGAGAAATCCTCTCCGGGAACCGGCTATTATCCGTGTGACGGTCCCTGGGGAGATTGGACAACTACTGGAGGCAATGTTTCAATTGTCTCTCCGGGCATCTGGAAAGTTAATTTTGACCTCACTACCCGTCAGATCGTTTTACTGGAGACACAATGGGCTGTTACGGGGACAGCCGTAGGAACGGTGAAAGCAATGGTCTACAATTCTGACGCCCGCAAGTGGTCTTTGACGACAGAACTTACAGCCGGAAAATTGAAATTTACCACTATTCCGGTCTCTGCCGGTGATCCGACTGTAACGTATGGGGCGTCCGATGGTATTGTCAGACTGTCGGAGACAGGGACGGATATTACTATTGACGAAGCTGGTATGTACCGGATAGAATTAGACTTGAGTACACCTTTTTATGATTATACTATAACGAGATAAATCAACAATTATGAAGAAATTCTTATTAAGCAGTATATTTTTGTTTTCACTGGCTTATGGAGTAATAGCCTGTACCGAGGGGTTGCCAACCGACAACTGGGAAGAACCTGTCGTTCCCGTAGATCCTGCCGTTACTACCCTGCGGGGTTCGTTCGAAAGTAAGTTTGTGAGATACTCCAAAGGTCAACAACACGAAGCTCAGATGGAAAAAGCGAAGATCGTCACCCTTTGGAAAGACACCCTTTGGCAGAACGACCGTACACACAAACAGATAGTGTTATGGTCAGGAGATAAAAAATATGACGACCTCACTTATGAAGTTTCGGATCTGGTGAGCGACGCGAACAGCATCTCTGCCTCCAATATCCGACTTCGTTTCCCTTCTTATATAAAGGGAGACGATCAGGCACTCGATTGTGGAAATTATGAGAGCCGCACCACTACCTTGATTGCCGATGCCCTTTCCGAAGTACCCGTCACAACGCTCACCACTCAAGATCCCGTTAAGATATGGGTGACCATAAACACGCCGGCAGATGCCGTACCGGGCATATATACCGGAACCATTCAGGTGAAATCAGCCAATGAAGTGAAGCAGAAGTTTAATCTGGAATTGCTTGTCGTAGATCATCAGTTGCCTGCGGTAGCCGATTGGAGTTTCCATCTTGATTTATGGCAGTTCCCTTTCCAATTGACAACTCTGTGTCGGGACAACGGAGAAAATGTCGTTCCTTTCTCCGACGAATATTTTGCGATGATGAAGCCGTTTTATCAACTGTTGGCAGATGCCGGGCAGAAGGTAATCACCACGTATATCAAGGACGGTGCTTTCAATAGCGGACAAACGATGGTGAAGTGGTCGAAAAACAGTTCCGACGAGTGGATATTCGACTATACCGATTTTGATAAATATGTCGGGAAAATGATGGAATGGGGAATCAATAAACAGATCAGCTGTTTTTCTTTGGCCGGATGGAAGACGTCTGTCGGATATAAAGATGCGTCGGGCACGGACCGGACATTGGAACTCACCATCGGTACGGAAGAATACAACACAGTGTGGGCTGCTTTCCTGACTTCTTTCAAGACGCATCTGCAAGAAAAAGGCTGGTTTGACAAAACCGTGCTTTATATGGATGAGATTAAAGAAGACGGTATGAAGTCAATCATAGCTTTAATCAAAGAGAACGATGCGAACTGGAAAATAGGACTGTCGGGAGGAAATGTCGATAGCGGGATAGAGAACAGCCTGTATGATTATTCGACCATTTTAGGCTACGAGCGCCAGTCGGACAATGCCGTTTCTACCTTCTACACCAGTTGCTCGCAGCAATACCCGAACAACTACGTTACGGCGCAAACCAATCCGGCAGAAATGTCGTGGATGATCAGGGGGCCGAACCTTTCGATCGCCCGGGCAGCGACCTCGCTGCGGAACGTATCGACCGAAACGGCCATGCCGGGGGCCAGCCGCCGCACGGCACCCACGCCCAGCTTCACGCGCCGCCACTCCTCCCCGGGGGATACTTCGTCCGCCCCGGGACGCGACGAGTAGCCGCCGACGTCGATGATCGACGCCCCTTCGGCTACGGCCTCGCGCACGCGGCGCTCGACATGCGGCGCATCGGGCATACGGCTGCCGGCGAAAAACGAGTCGGGGGTGACGTTCAGGATCGCCATCACCCGGGGCTGTGAGAAATCGAACAAGGGGTTATTTGCTGCCATGGCTGAAAATCCGGTCGAGTTTGACTACCGCTGGTTCGAGGTCTTCCTCGAAGATATTGACCACCACATAGTCTGCGCGGGCGCTCAGCGCATCATCGTCGAGCTGCGCGGCAATGCGGCGCACGACCTGGTCGGCCCCGCACCCGTCGCGGCGGCAGGTGCGCTCGATGCGCAGTTCGCGCGGCGCGAGGACGGCGACCGTCTTGTCGACACTGCCTTCGAGCCCGGCTTCGAACAGGATGGCGCTTTCGAGGATCACGTAGCTACCCTCCTGCCGCGCCGCCCAGGCATCGAAATCACGCATAACGACCGGATGCACCAATGCATTGAGGTCGGCCAGCGCCTGCGGGTCGGCAAAGACGATGCCCGCGAGGTAAGCCCGGTCGAGCTGCCCGTCGCGGAAAGTCCCCTCGCCGAAGCGGCCGGCCAACTGCCGCCGCAGCGCCCCATCCTCCTGCATCAGCCTTTTGGCCGCAGCGTCCGAATCGTAAACCGCAATGCCCTTCTGTGCAAAAAGGCGGCAGACAGTGCTCTTGCCGCTGCCGATGCCGCCCGTAACTCCTACTTTCATCATTCCTTTCCGTCGGGAAAATCTATCTCGGGAACCGCGTCGATAGAGGTTATCTTAATATCGCTGAATTTCACGGAAATCGCATTCTGCAACGACTGCGGATCGATGATGATCCGCCCCTCGTGCCCCTCCTCGCGCGAGCGCTTGTACTTGAGCGCCGAGAGCGGGATGCGCAGCGTCTTGTTCATGTAGACCTGGTAACCGAACAGGTTGGTACCGACCCCCTCGACGGTACACGTCACATCGAAAACCTGCCCGTCGACATCCACACGCACCTTCTGTTCGGTGGTGTAGATATAACTCAGTTTGGCGATATACCACAGGATGAACGACGCCATGAGCAACGCCAGAAAGACCGGCGAGACATAGCGGTGCATCCACTTCAGCAAACTATCTATTGCACGTTGGAGTTCCATGACGCAAAGTTAAAAATAAAATGGACTGCACCAACCGTGCAATCCATTTTATTTACGTATAAGAAATAGGTGTATTACTCCTTGTCGATCTTGGCACGCTTGGCCATCAGGTCGTAAGCGACCGGCGTAGCGATGAAAATCGTAGCCACAGTACCCACGATGACGCCGACCGTCAGGGCGAAGATGAAGCCGCGGATGGTCTCGCCGCCGAAGAAGAAGATGGCGAGCAGCGTCACGAGCGTCGTACCCGAGGTGTTGATCGTACGCGACAGCGTCGAGTTGATGGCGTTGTTCACGTTATCCTTGAGGTTGCGCTTGGGATAGAGGCCCAGGTACTCGCGGATACGATCGAAGACGACCACCGTATCGTTGATGGCATAGCCGATGATCGTAAGGATCGCGGCGATGAACGCCTGGTTCACCTCCAGGTTGAAGGGCACGAAACCGTAGAGCATCGAGAAGAGGCCGATGATGAACAGCGCGTTGACGGCCAGTGCGAGCGTGGCGCCCGATGCCCACTGCCAGCGCTTGAAGCGGAACGTGATGTAGAGGCCGATGGCGATGAGCGAGAACAACACCGAGTAGATGGCGTTCCAGGTCATGTCCTTGGCGATCGAAGGGCCGATCTTGTCGGCAGTGAGGATACCGTTGACGTCGGTCTGGGTATTACGGAACTGCTCGAAGGAGATGTCGTACGAATAGAGCGGCTTCAGGGCGTCGAAGATGATCTGCTCCACTTCGGCGGTAGCCTCGTCCGACGTGTCGTCGTAGCGGTACTGCGTCACGATGCGCATCTGGTTCTCGTTGCCGTACTGCTTCACCTCGAAGCTGATCGCCGAAGCGTCGGCACCGGCGTGCTGCGAGAACGCCTCGCCCAGGTTCTGGCGCACCTCCTCGGCCGAAACGGCCTTGTCGAAGCGGATCACATAGGCACGGCCGCCGGTGAACTCGGCACCGAGGTTCAGGCCGCGGGCCACGAACGAGATGCACGAAAGGGCGATCAGCACCACGGCGATCGTATAACCCACCTTGCGCACGCGGATGAAATCGAAATGGGTATTGTTCAGGAAGTTCTCCGACCACTTGCGCGAGAAGGAGATATGTCCCCACCTGGCGACGATCCACTCGATCAGCAGGCGCGTAATGAACACGGCGCTGAAGAACGAAGTGATGATACCGATGATAAGGGTCGTGGCGAAGCCCTGTACGGGGCCGTTACCGAAGATGAAGAGCACGATACCGGTGATGATGGTCGTCAGGTTACCGTCGATGATGGCCGAGTAGGCTTTCGAGAAACCGTCCTTGATGGCCAGCGAGAGCCCCTTGCCGCCGCGCAGCTCCTCCTTGATACGTTCGTAGATGATGACGTTGGCGTCGACGGCCATACCCATCGTCAGGACGATACCCGCGATACCCGGCAGCGTCAGCACGGCGCCGAACGACACCAGGACGCCCATCAGCAGGAAGACGTTGGTCAGCAGGGCGACGTCGGACATCCAGCCTGCGGTCTTGTAGAACAGGCCCATGTAGAGCAGCACGAGGATGAAGGCGATCACGAACGAGAGCATACCCGCGTTGATCGACTCCTGACCCAGCGAGGGGCCCACGACGGTATCCTGGATGATCTTGGCCGGAGCGGGAACCTTACCCGAGTTGAGTACGTTGGCAAGGTCTTTCGCCTCCTGAATCGTGAAGTCGCCCGTGATCTGCGAGGAACCCTTGTCGATCTTGGTGTTCACGCGGGGTGCGGAATATACGTACCCGTCGAGGACGATGGCGATGCATTTGCCGATGTTCTCGCCCGTCAGGCGCGCCCACTCCTGCGTACCCTCGCCGTTCATGGTCATCGACACCTCGGCCGTAGCGCCGCGCTGGGCGTACTGCTCGGTGGCGCTCGTCACGACCGACCCGTCCAGCGGAGCCTTGCCGTCGGGCGTGGAAATCTTGATGGCATAGAGGTAGTAGCGGCCGTCGATCTTATCGTCGCCCTTGACACCCCACTTGAAGTCGATGTCGGCCGGGAAGAGCTCGCGCACCGCAGGGTTCGCCAGGTATTCGTTGACGGCAGCCATGTCGGCCTTATAGGCGGCACCGATGGCGGCACCACCCGCATAATTCGGGTCGAGCACAGCCAGCAGCGGGTTCTGCGTACGGTCGTAGCGGCCTGCGTCCACCTGCCCGGCAGCGGCAACGGAATCGGCGCCGATCTCGGCGATCAGGCCTGCGGCGTCGCCGGAAGCGGTCTGCTCACCGACGGCCTCGGCTTCGGCCGAAGCGGTCTCGGGCTGCGTGGCGGCGGGGAGCTCGGCCAGCTCGGCCTTGACGAGCTTATCGGCGGGGGGGCGGGGGGGGGCGGAGCACGCGACCCCCGTTGAAGGCC
>OGQG01002324.1_pt1 | contig 11498 bp, 8 predicted proteins | sample 1553201 | NCBI WGS metagenome assembly OGQG01 (sample SAMEA2579925, study PRJEB22360) | human gut metagenome | biome: human gut; feature: human-associated habitat; material: faeces | place: Denmark | collected 2008/2010
AACTGGAATGCACTTTCTGACTGGAGCAATAATTTACAATACCTGGATGATACCGAAAATATGAAAACTCTCTGGTATGAATTTGCCAGACGCAAGGATGCCTGGCAATATCAGGATTTTTATATGTTTAATGAGAACTGTGATTTTATAACTGCTGCAGGACGGGACGGAAATGCCCCAAATATACAGGGGATCTTTCTGGATATGTATGAAACCGGCCAGCCTGTTATTTCCAGCTATATTGCAAGTGATTCCAACCGCCGGATCGTATTTGCGCTTCCCATGGAGGTTCCATATACCATAAATGGCATAACCTATTCCGGACTTGCTGTCAGCTATAATAATGATGTGGTGGAAAAGCTGATTGCAGGTAATATTTATCAGGGACAAAGTGACTGCTACATCCTTACATCTGATGGCAACGTTCTCCTTTCCCTTGAACCCAAAACAGAATTTCTCCAGCACATATCTAATCTCTTTGATTTTTTAAATAACTATACGGATATGACAGAAACTGAGATAACTGATCTGAAAAAGAATATTAAAAATGTTTCTACCGGAAGTCTCCAGTGCCGTTACAACAAAAAAACTTATTATCTGGTATACGAGCCCACCGGGATCAATGACTGGACCATAGTGGGCATTATCCATAATGATGTTGTGGATGCCAGTATGCGCCGTATACAGTTCATTACCATTGTCCTGATCCTGATTCTGAACGGATGTATCGCCCTGCTTCTTATAGGTACTGTTTTTGTCCTGATGGATTCCAGGCTGCGCATGAAAGAACATGAGCAAATGATCCTGCTAAAGCGCAAAGAACTTACGGAACAGATGTTTTCAGGACTTGGAAGGATCGTTGACCGCTTTGCTGTAGGAGATTTAAAAAACAACCGCTATGAATATCACGAAAACCTGCTGAAGCATCCCATATATCCAGAAACCGGATACTATGATGATCTGGTTAAAAATATTTCCCGTCAGTATCTGGTGATGACTGATACAGAAAATAAAAAGATGAACCATCTCCTTACACCAGATTATCTGCGCTGTGTACTGAAAAAAGAGGATGATATCTTTAAAATTGAATACTACAACCGTTCCATTGATACATACCTGGTCATGCATGTTGTCCCCGTTGAATGGAGTCCTGAACATGAACTGGAGAAGGTTATGCTTATCACCCAGGATATTGGACAGAAGCATGCCTTAGAGAACCTTGCCAATACAGACGGCCTTACTGGTTTATTTAACGAGCGTTATTTTAACTCCATACTGCATAAAAAGGAGCTTCAAAAGCTCCCTTTCATACTTTTCTATCTGGATCTGGACCATTTTAAACCTGTTAATGACACCTATGGTCATGACATGGGTGATAAGCTTTTAAAAGAAGCTGCCAAACGCCTTCAGTCCTGTATCCGCAGCAATGACTATGCTTTCCGCATCGGCGGTGATGAATTCAGCCTGGTAGTGTGTACTGAATTTGATGAAAGTCTCTGCTGCAGGATCAAGGAACAGATACAAAACCGGCTCTGCGCTCCTTTTGATATTGACGGAAAAACCCTGTATGTTGGTTCCAGCTGCGGATACGCCGCCTATCCCAGGGATGCATCTACTGCTAATGAGATCCGTATCCTTGCAGACCAGCGTATGTATGCAGAAAAGGAACAGCATCACATGCTCAGCAGTTTAAGCAGTTCCTCCACCGGAAGAGGTCTGGAAAAATAATATCCCTGGATCATATCCACACCCCAGCTGCTTAACAGACTCATTTCCTCTTCTGTTTCTACTCCTTCTGAAACTATGCTGTAACCCATCCGGTGGAAGGTTTCAATAATGCTCTGATAGAACATGGCACGTTTTTTATCATTACAAATATCAAAAAGAAGTGTTCTGTCTATCTTGATAGCAGAAAATGGCAGTCTCATGACTGTATTCAGGTTTGCATATCCGGAACCAAAATCGTCCAGACACAGTCTGACCCCGGCAGCCATAAACCCATCTACTACCATTCCTAATCCTGCGTTGTATTCTGTAGCAACCGTTTCTGTGATCTCAAACTGTATCCAGTCATGGTGGATATCCATATCATCCATCATACGGATAAAATGGCTGCTGCAGTCACTGCGCATCAGATCCAGGGAAGACAAATTTACTTTTATATTAAAGAGCTTCTTCATCAGATCCCGGTGTTCATTTATAAACATGCAGACGCGTTTAAATTGCAGATCTGTGATCTGTTCGATCATATGATTTTTTTCTGCGATCTGTATAAAAACATCCGGTGCGATCCAGCCTAACTCCGGATGATGCAGACGGCTTAATGCTTCCAGTGTAACAAAATCATTTTTCTCTGTAGAATAAACCGGCTGATAATATACTTCAAAAAGATCCTGGGCAATAGCCGTGTGCAGATACTGCTCTACTTTTTTATTATATAAAAAGCCATCCATGGTCTGCTGATCATCCTGTATCACCTCTATCACGCCATTTTGCATAGATAATGATTCCAGATACTCTGCATATTCCAGCATCAGCCCGCTGGTGCCAAGCTTTTGCCCATGGACGATCCCACTGAGGATCACAGGCGTTGCAGGTTTACTACTGTCTGCATCCAACTGCATATCTGTTTCAAACATCTTCTTTATCTGGGTAATATAATACTCATATTCCTGCAATGACATAGTCAGAACTAAAAAACGTTTTCCCGTAATACGGAAAACCCGGCTTCCACACAGTTCTTCCAGTTTTTTTGCTGTAAGCTGCAGAATATGATCACCGCCTTCAACTCCGGCAACTTTATTGATATGCTTTAGCTGGTAAAGGTATATTGTGATGATATGGAAGGATTTTCCTGCTGCGATCAGTTCATCGCTCCTTCTGGTAAGGTAAAGGTGATTATATACTCCTGTAAGGCTGTCCCGGTTCGCATTTGGATTATTGATAGTAAGAAACAGAGCCAGTATTCCAAGACTCATGCCAAAACCTGTCATCAGCAGAGGGTAATGCAAAAGCTGGATCACTCCCCCGCATCCGTACAGGATCAGGATAACCAGGATCACCTTTGTTTTCTGAGGGCCAAATTCTTTTCTCCAGGAGATAACAAGGATCAAAATCACTGCCAGATGAAAAAGAGCACTGTAATACATCAGTCTGTACCATGGTCCTTCCACATATCCGGCTGATACATCAAAATAAAACAGTTTTTCAGTAAAGGGATTGGTAAGCACAATACTGGCCAGTAAAATAGTTGCAAGACCCGCCAACAGCATCTTCTTCACCGAAATAAGCTTATTATCATGCAATGTCATAATATAACAAAGAAGCGCATATGGAAACAATGCCTGAAACAGATAAAAAATAGTTGTAGTCACCACTGCAGCCAGGCCAAAATCCCCATCTCCTGAAGTTATATAATAATTGCTTACTAATTCAGCGATCACATCCAGGATCCCAATAACTGCAAAGAAAAGAAATACCCTGCTATTTAAATCCTCTGCCCTTTTCTGATCCAGGAAATTTCTCAAAACCAACAGCAATATGACCACTGCTGCGATCAGAAAATCTGCATTATACATCATCATAAATAGCCCCCTTTGTTCTTTGCAGCATGTGATCTGCCTGACGTTTCCAGTCACTTACTGTATTTCGTGTACCATCCTCATTTTTCAGATAACCATATCCGAATTGTAAAGAAATATAATACCTGTTTTCCGTTTCCTTTTTCACTTCATTTTCAATGAGGCATTCCAGCTCCTGCGGCTGTATCTGGGGATCCATTACGATCACTGCAAACTCCGTACCGCCAATGCGGAAACTTTCTATCTTATGCCTCTGGTCACTATCTGCTGCCTTTTGGATACACCGGGCTGTCTGGATCACTGATTCATCTCCTGTTTTCATTCCGTAGACATCGTTGATCTGTTTCAGTCCTGTTATCTCGATAAATAAAAGCATCGCGTTCTCAAGCCGGATCTTTCCTTCCTGGATCTCCTTTATGTATTTTTCAAATGCTTTCCTGTTTTTTAATCCAGTCATTCTGTCTTCCATTGACATTTTTTCATAAACCAGCTGCTCCATCCTGAACTGACTGTCCCTGGATGTTTTTTGCAGCAAATGCCAGAACAGGATTGATGTATACAAAAAGATTCCTGCCTGAAAGACCATGTCATACCAGTAGATCGAATATACCCAGTACAAAATAAGGGCTGTCATACCGCTGACTCCCAATGTGGCAAATGCCAGCAGACAAACCAGAATTTCTTCCGCTTCATTTCTTTTGTATTCTTTCCACAGAAGACAGATCATGGATATAACCCCGGAAAACAGCATAATGTGTGTTAAAAACAGCATATGCACAAATGGGATATGAAACAGGATATTGAGTATTCCCTGTAAAATGGCATTTCCATAAAGAAGGAAGATCCATACCTGCGGGACCCACCGTACTTTCTCACTTATTGTATTCTGCACAAACCAGAGCATTGGAACTGACATAAGAATAAATGCATAAAAAGAAAGAACCATCCCAACAGCGCCATGCTCTCCGTACATCTGATAAAAACCTGAGTCCAGGTAACACCACAAGCCACAGATAAACATAAACAATGATGCATCCAGAAAACGCTTTTCAACAATATGATGGGCTTTCATATACCAGAAAACAATAGCAGAAACAATTCCCGTTCCCCACATTCCAAGGATCATAAGAAATGAAAATACAGATTCCTGGAAATGCTTTTGTGAAACTGCCGGAAAGCTTCCTAAAACAGGTGCCTGTATATAAAGGGAGGCTCTGTTATTACTTTCATAAATAAGGCAGAACGGCTCTGTTCCTGTATCTTCTGTCAGCCACACATCTGCCCACATTTTTCCCCTCATCTGGTCATTCTTTAGAAAATCCTTTTCTTCATACCGGAACAGACACTTTTTTCCCATCCACACTTCCGGCTGTTCCTGAAGGCCGTTTATTGACAGGACCTTATTTTTATCTTCCGGGTTCAGTGTATTATTATAAAGTATGATCTTTCCATCCTGATCTGCCTTAACCATAGCAGGAAGTTCAAGGGCTTTTTCTTTTCCATCTACCATCTGATACCAGCCACTGTTGACAGAGCGGATATCTGCCATTTCTCCATCTGACCCTGAATTCCATAACATACGTATCAAAATCATCAGGATAAAAAATATACAGATCAACCCTGCCCATTCTGTTTTTTTCCACACATTGCTTTTTTTCATGATCACTATTTCCCTCGCCTAAACGGACAATTAATTTTTCCACCCCTTACTAAAAAAATTATAACAGAATCTATATTAATTGTCACCATTTGCAGTGCTGTATTTCATTTTTCTATCAACGTAAAAAGCAGTAAAACCATGTTGATCTTTCCGGTTTCACTGCTTTTTTAATGCGTTATATATCTTTATTTACTTTTCGCGCTTTTTGTTTACTTTCTGTATCAGCTTCTCCACGCCCCCAAGATAATGATCTGCAATAGCCTGTTCTACCTGTGCCGGTGTGCCGGTCTTGCAGGCATTTAACAGCTTTTCGTGGATAAGATACTGACGTTTGATGACCTGTTCACTGTCTATTTCCATATTGTACCCCGTTACAATATTTCCGTAATTTAAGTCTTCCCAGGCTTTTTTCAGGCGCTTGAAACTTACAAGGTCCAGGATCGCTTCATGGAACTCATTATCCAGTTCAAATACCTTGCGGTATTCTTCTTTATGAAGCTGCTTCATCTGCTCTAAAACCTGTTCCATTTTCTCAATGGTTTCCTGGGGAAAAGGAGCATTATACAGTCTTACTGCCATCATTTCATAGTTGGCACGCATGTAGTATATCTCATAAACATCATCCATGCCTATATGCTTTACAGAGCAGCCTACATTTCTGGAATATTCCACCATGCCTTCCTGCTCCAACTGGCGCAGTGCTTCCCGCACCGGGCCACGGCTGATGCCAAATTCCGATGCCAGTTCCTGCTCTATGATCTTATCTCCCGGCTTCATATCACCGTTTAAGATCTTCATCCTTATCTCGTCTGCTACATTTTCCCTTAAAGTCCGATAATCAAGCTTTCCCATAATACTCTGTAAGTCCCTAAAAAATCCCTGGTACATTGTTTACGAAACAATGTACTGATCACTGTCATAAACATTAATACCAACATTTGTTGTTGGTTATTTTACCATAACGCGTTAAACAAGTAAACTTATTTTTCTGCTCTCTCTTTGCGATCTCAGGAAGTACCAGTCCCAGAGCGGTCAGTACAACAGGTGTGATCACATTTAACGCATCTGCCGGCCCCGCCATATACTGGCGAGCCCATATTTAATAGGATCTGTAAATATACATTCTATCTATTTTTCCTCTTTTAACAGTTCTTCCATGGTATGCCATCCCAAAACAGCACATTTTACTCTGGCCGGCATATGGGAAATATCCTGTAATGCCCCTGCTTCTTCCAGGGCATCCATATCTTCCTCTGTTGCGTTTCCCTTGATCATCTTTAAGAAACTTTCTGCCAGTTTCACGGCTTTCTTTTTACCGATGATCAGATCCAACATGATATCTGCAGATGCCTGGGAAATGGCGCAGCCATCACCTACGAAACCACCGTCTTTGATGATGCCGTCTTCTACTTTTAACTTTAACCAGATGTGGTCACCGCAGCTGGGATTTAAGCCTTCCAGTACCAGATTGGCATCCGGGATATCTTCTTTGTGAACCGGATGCAGATTGTGGTCCGTTAATATTTCATTGTAAAAATTTCTACTCTCCATAACCCATTCTCCTTCTTACTGTCTTCATGCTTTCTACAAAAGCATCGATCTCTTCTTCTGTATTGTAGAAGAAAAGGCTGGCTCTTGTGGTAGAAGAAACGCCCAGATACTCCATCAGAGGCTGTGCGCAGTGATGTCCGGCACGAACGGCAATTCCGTCTGCGTCTAAAATGGCGCTTACATCATGGGGATGTACGCCGTCTATGGTAAATGTAAGGATACCGCAGTGTTCCTCTGCTTTTTCAGAACCTAACACATGAACATGTGGGATCTCTTTAAGGCCTTCTAAGGCTCTGGAAGTCAGCGCCTCTTCCCGGCGCTTTATCTCATCAAAGCCAATCTGCTGCAGATATTCAATGGCTGCTTTCAGTCCCCATGCGCCCGCTGCATTAACGGTACCTGCCTCAAATTTGTGAGGAAGTGGAGCAAATACAGCACCTGTACGGCTGACGGAGTCGATCATCTCTCCGCCTGTAAGGAATGGAGGCATTTCTTCCAACAGCTCTTTCTTTCCATAGAGAACACCGATGCCCATAGGTCCCATTAATTTATGACCGGAAAATGCCATAAAATCCACCTCCAGGTCTTTTACATTAATTGGCATATGTGGCGCACTCTGTGCTGCATCCATGACAACTACGGCACCATGTTTTCTTGCCAGTTTTACGATCTTTTCAATGGGAGCAGTCCGTCCCAGTACATTGGATACCTGGGCAATGGCTACCAGGCGGGTCTTATCTGTAATGGCATTTTCCAGTGTTTCATCACTTAAAAATCCGGTCTGGTCACATTCCAGAAATTTAAGCGTTGCACCGGTCTGACGGCATACCATCTGCCATGGAAGGAGATTGCTGTGATGCTCCATAATGCTTACCAGCACTTCATCTCCTGCTTTTAAATGGCTGAAACCATAGCTGTAAGCCACCAGATTTAAGCCTTCGGTAGTATTTCTGGTGAAAATGATCTCTTCTGTGCTTCCTGCGCCAATGAACTTGCGGACCGTTTCTCTTGCTTCTTCGTAGCAGTCTGTGGCTTCTACACTAAGCTCATAAAGGCCTCTTAATGGATTTGCGTTGTATTTTTCATAAAACTGTGCCTCTGCCTGGATCACAGCCTCCGGCCTCTGGGAGGTGGCTGCATTGTCCAGATAGATTACCTTATTATTTTCCAGAAGAGGAAAATCTTTTCTGTATGGGTTGCTGCTCATGTTATTCCTCCTCTAAATAGTCCTGTACCAGCTTTTCTAACTGCTCATCGCCGATCTTCTGGCAGACTGCATCCATCCTTGCTCTGGCGATCATCTTGCTGGCGCTTTCTGCGCTCATACCTCTGGAAGACAGATAGAACAGCATTTCTTCATCTAACTGTCCAATAGAAGCACCGTGGTTTCCTTCTACATCTTCCTCTGCACAAAGGATCAGAGGAATGGTCTGGTTGACTACATAGTCCCCCATAAGGAGTACGTCTTCCTTTTCGTCTCCCTTGGAGCCGGAAGAACCATTTTTGAAATCAATGGTTCCACGAAACAGCTTAAATGCCTGATCATCCAGAATGCCGTCTGCGTTCATTTCACTGACGGTTTTTTTGCCCTTATGGACTGCCACATAGTTCATATCATAGCGCTGGCTGCCTTTTCCCTGATAACCGATATCTGCTTTAAAATGGCTTTCTTTTCCTAAAAGATCTGCCTGACAGCCGGAATAGGTTTTGCTGCTTCCTAAAAACAGCTGTAACACTTCAAACTGGGCCCCATCTTCACACTGGGCGCCAATATCATTTAATAATGTATACTCATTCCCTAACAGCTGCACCTGAACCAGACGTACTTTTGCCCCTTTTTCAATGTGAAGCTTTGTCTGGATAGCTGCCAGACCGGAAGATGTTTTTTCCGGGGAAGTGTAGTCCATAAGGACGTTTACTTCTTCTCCCTCTTTTGCCAGGATTTCCACTTTCTGGAAACTCTTTTTATTATCTTCACAGGAAAAATGAAGACGAACCGGTTCAGATCCTCCCTCAGACTTTGGACTGCTTTTTATCATGATTGCCTGTGATCCGGCCATTTTTCCTAAACGGTCCATATCCGGACCCATTCCTGTGTGGATATGGGAAAAAACTTCCTGATTTTCAGCTGTGCCCTTTGTCAGACCAGCTATTTCTTCGGACTCTCCGGCTACTTCTTTTACATCCCAGGTATCTCCTGCTTCTATCTCTTTTAACTTACTCTCATTCATTTTCAGCCAGTTCCATGTTCTGGAAGGAAGGCTGTTTACTGTCATATCAAGTCCCTGACTCATATGGGACCTCCTTTCCTTTAACCAGTACCCCTTTGCTTAACCAATGCTTCCCTTCATCTCCAGACGGATCAGGTTGTTCATCTCCACCGCATACTCCAGAGGAAGTTCCTTGGAAACATTGTCTGCAAATCCGCTGACGATCATGGCACGGGCATCTTCTTCGCTTAAGCCTCTGGACATAAGATAAAAGACTGCTTCATCGCTGATGCGTCCGATCCGGGCATCATGGCCGATATCTGCATCTTTGGTACGGATATCCATAGCCGGGATTGTATCGGATCTGGAAATGGAGTCTAACATCAGAGACTGGCAAGAAACGGAGGATCTGCTGTTTTTTGCCTCTTTTGTTACAGAAACAGAGCTTCTGAAGGTGCTGACACCACCGTCCTTGGAAATGGAACGGGTATTCATAAAGGATGATGTATCAGGTGCTGCATGGACTACCTTGGCGCCTGTATCCAGGTCCTGGCCTTTTCCTGCAAAGGTAATCCCTGTAAATTCCATTTTTGCCCCACGGCCCTTTAAGATGCTCATTGGGTACAGATAGGAAACATGGGAACCGAAGGAGCCGGATACCCATTCAATAACGCCGCCTTCTTCTACCTGTGCACGCTTGGTATTCAGGTTATACATGTTCTTGGACCAGTTTTCAATGGTGGAATAACGCAGTCTTGCATTTTTTCCAACAAACAGCTCCACGCAGCCTGCATGAAGGTTAGCCACGTTGTATTTCGGTGCGGAACATCCTTCGATAAAGTGAAGGTCTGCGCCTTCATCTACGATGATCAGTGTATGTTCAAACTGTCCGGCGCCTGGTGCATTTAAACGGAAATAGGACTGCAATGGTATCTCAACAGATACATGAGGCGGTACATATACAAAGGATCCGCCGGACCATACAGCTCCGTGAAGAGCAGCAAATTTATGGTCTGTTGGCTTTACCAGCTTCATGAAATGTTTTCTTACCATGTCTGCATAAGGACCGGTCAAGGCGCTTTCCATGTCAGTGTATACAACGCCCTGCTCTTCCACTTCTTTACGAACATTGTGGTAAACCAGCTCAGAGTCATACTGGGCTCCTACGCCAGCCAGTGATTTCCGCTCTGCCTGGGGAATTCCCAGACGTTCAAAGGTATCCTTAATATCCTGCGGGACCTCAGACCATTTTGCAGTCATTTTTGTATTTGGACGGACATAGGTGGCGATATTGGACATATCCAGTCCTTCAATAGAAGGGCCCCAGTCCGGTACTTTCATTTCATTGTAGATCTGAAGAGATTGCAGACGGAACAGCTCCATCCATGCCGGATCATGTTTTTCCTTGGAAATTTTCTCTACGATCTCCGGAGTCAGACCTGCCTGGATCCTGTAGGCGTCTTTTTCTTCATCTTTTATGTCATAAATACTTCTGTCTATATCATTGATCTGTGTTTTTTCTTCCATATGCTTTCGATTTCCTTTCCGGAAACTGTTTATAATCTGACTTATAATCTGCTTTGCAAACTGCCTGAGGGCATATTTACATTTTCCTTTTACTTAAGAAATTCCTCAAATCCGGTCTCATTGATCTGGTCTACCAGAGAGCCGTCTCCTGTTTTAACGATCTTTCCATCTACCATTACATGAGTGTAATCTACATGGAGCGCTTCCAGGATACGGGTGCTGTGGGTGATGATCAGTAAAGAGCCATCTCTGTCTTTCTGATACTCTTCCACGCCCTTTGAAACAGTGCGGACTGCATCTACGTCCAGACCTGAGTCTGTCTCGTCTAAGATTGCCAGATTTGGCTTTAACATAAGCATCTGCAGGATCTCAGCCTTTTTCTTCTCACCGCCGGAAAAACCCACATTCAGATCTCGGTCTGCATAAGACGGATCCATCTGCAAAAGTTCCATTGCCTTTGCCAGCTCTTTTCTGAAATCCCAGAGACGGATGCGCTCTCCTCTTCTCTGCTCTAAAGCACTGCGGATAAAGGAACTTAATGACAGTCCCGGTACTTCCAGTGGGCTCTGGAAGGATAAGAACATGCCAGCTTTAGCTCTTTTATCTACCGGCTCCTCGTTGATCTTCTTCCCCTGAAACCAGATCTCACCATTTGTCAGCTGATATCTTGGATTTCCCATTAATGCATAGCCTAAAGTGGACTTACCTGCACCATTTGGTCCCATTAATACATGGGTCTCTCCTTTTCCAATCTTTAAGTCTACTCCATGAAGGATCTCTTTATCTTCTACATTTACAAATAACTGTTTTACATCCAGTAATTCCTTTGCCATGACCGTACTTCCTTTCTCACCATATTCTCCCATGATCAGGAGGACATTTTCATAAACCTACTCATGTAATTGGTTTATTTAGCACATTTATAATAGTATTATAAACCTAGTTTGTCAATAGGTATTAATTTTCATA
>OGQG01002328.1_pt1 | contig 11481 bp, 11 predicted proteins | sample 1553201 | NCBI WGS metagenome assembly OGQG01 (sample SAMEA2579925, study PRJEB22360) | human gut metagenome | biome: human gut; feature: human-associated habitat; material: faeces | place: Denmark | collected 2008/2010
GACAAATTTGCTATTACTCACCACCTGAAGAGGTGGAGTCTTCCCGATTGAGATAAAAAATTTTTTATTGACAAAATCCCTTGTTTTAACATAGAATATAGACAATAAGAGGGAGTAGTTAATATCCATAGAATTCCTGATTTCTTGGATGAATAACAGTCGTCATCACGCCGCAAGGCCGGGTGTTATTGAAATAACGAGACTTTTATCAATCATCTATAATTATTTCAGAATCATTTTATATTCACTATAATCACTATGGTTTTGAATAATTACAATTATTTTTGATGTGATAAAGGTCTTTTTTTATTTTCCTTTATCACAAGAAAGGAGAATATATGGAATATGTATTACTAGTAGTCGGATTTGTTCTTTTAATCAAGGGGGCGGATTTCTTTGTAGAAGGAAGTTCTTCTCTCGCCCAAATCCTGAAAGTGCCCAGCGTTGTGATCGGTCTTACCATTGTTGCAATGGGAACGAGCGCACCGGAAGCCTCCGTCAGCATCAACGCCGCCCTTGCAGGAAGTAACGATATCGCCATCAGCAATGTTGTCGGATCGAATATTTTCAATGGATTAGTCGTTGTCGGTGTATGTGCCTTTTTATCTGCATTCAAAACAAATCGTGATATTTTAAAAAGAGATATGCCACTCAACATCCTTGTCACATTTATTTTATGCCTTATGTTTCTTGACGGAAAACTCAGCCGGATAGAAGGCGGTATCCTCTTTGCCGGAATGATTTTATATATTGCCGTCATGATCTATCACGCAATCAAAAATAAATCGGAAAACGAACCGGAAAAAATTCTTTCTTTGCCAAGAAGTATTATTTACATGATTGCCGGTCTCGCTGCAGTCATCTTCGGCGGTGACTTAGTCGTTGATAAAGCATGCATCATTGCCACCAACTTCGGCGTAAGCCAGAACTTTATCGGACTTACCATCGTTGCAATCGGAACCTCGCTTCCGGAACTGGTAACTTCCATTGTTGCCACCAAAAAAGGAGATAGCGGTCTTGCACTCGGAAATGCTATCGGCTCTAACCTGTTTAACATCTTGTTTATCCTTGGGTTCTCAGCCATCCTTTCACCACTGCACATACTAAATGAATCGATTATCGACTGTGGTATTTTATTAATTAGCAGTATCCTTTTATTCATCTTTGCAAAAACAAAGCAACATATGTCAAAACTCGAAGGAATTGTCTGCATCGGACTGTACCTGGCATATATGGGATATCTTTTGATTTAATTTAGCGGATACAGACGAAAAGAAAGCCAGCCTATAGCAAAGTTAAAGATAGTCGCGGCGTAGAAAATGCTTAATCACATTTTTACTTGCTCTGACATTACCTTTGCTATAGGCTGGCTTTCTTTTTTTCTGTTCTCTGGCTCCAGATATGATAATTAAATCTTCTATAGGATATTCGGTAATCAAACACACTCTAGGCTTCTACTTTATAAAGAATATCGTAGACAGAAATGCTTATAATAAAACACAGAAACGGTCTGTTTACATTATTCCTCCGGTTGTTTTGGTAAGCCGGCAAATCCTGCTTCTAAATCCTTATCGGTAGGAATGTAGTCGCTCATCTCACCATTGTTATATTTTTCATATGCTACCATATCAAAGTATCCAGTTCCGGTAAGTCCGAAAAGAATTGTCTTTTCTTCTCCAGTTTCTTTGCATTTTAAAGCTTCATCAATGGCTACACGAATTGCATGACTACTTTCTGGTGCAGGTAAGATTCCTTCTACTCTTGCAAACTGCTCTGCTGCTTCAAATACTGATGTCTGTTCTACGCTTCTTGCCTCAATGAGTCCCTGATCATATAATTCAGATACGATGCTACTCATTCCATGATAGCGAAGTCCACCAGCATGGTTTGCAGATGGAATAAATCCGCTGCCTAATGTATACATTTTTGCCATCGGACATACCTTTCCTGTATCACAGAAATCATAAACATATTTACCACGAGTTAAACTTGGGCAGGATGCAGGTTCTACTGCAATAAAGTGATAATCTGCTTCACCACGAAGCTTTTCACCCATAAATGGAGAAATCAATCCGCCAATATTAGAGCCTCCTCCGGCACAGCCAATGATAATATCTGGTTTGATTCCGTATTTGTCCATCGCAATCTTTGACTCAAGACCGATAACAGACTGATGAAGCAGTACCTGGTTCAGTACACTTCCTAAAACATAACGATATCCTTCATGCTTTGTTGCAGTCTCAACCGCTTCGGAAATCGCACAGCCAAGACTTCCTGTTGTTCCCGGATGTTCTTCTAAAATCTTCTTTCCAACTTCTGTTGTTGTAGATGGAGATGGAGTTACACTGGCTCCATATGTACGCATTACTTCACGGCGGAACGGCTTCTGCTCATAAGAAACCTTCACCATATATACTTTACAATCAAGATCAAAGTACGCACATGCCATAGAAAGTGCAGTTCCCCACTGACCTGCTCCTGTCTCTGTGGTAACACCCTTTAATCCCTGCTGCTTTGCGTAATAAGCCTGAGCAATTGCAGAATTAAGCTTATGACTTCCACTTGTATTATTTCCTTCAAATTTATAATAAATCTTTGCAGGTGTTCCAAGCTTCTTCTCTAAACAATATGCCCGTACTAACGGTGATGGACGATACATCTTGTAAAAGTCCTTAATCTCCTGTGGAATTGGAATGTATGCATCAGTATCATTCAGTTCCTGCTTCACTAATTCTTTACAGAAAACAGGCTCTAATTCTTCTGGTTTTAAAGGCTCTAACGTTGCTGGATTTAATAAAGGTGCCGGCTTCTTCTTCATATCTGCACGCACGTTATACCAGCTATCCGGCATCTCATTCTCTTCAAGATAAATTTTGTAAGGGATTTCTTTATTGCTCATATCCTTCTCCTTTGCAAATCTTTTTCTTTTAATTTAATAATTTAACACTCTAGTCTAATACATTATGCTATACACAGTTTATACTATCTGTCTTCCTACGTCAAGTATATTACTATTTTATGATTAGAGAAAACAAACGAAAAAAGAAACAGTCCCATATCCCATCTGCTCTGTAATCGCTGTGCTTAAGATGCTCATCCGCATCTTAAACACGCTCCGAAGCCGCATCTGGGATATGGGACTGTTTCTTTTTTCTGTTTCCTCTATCGAATTAATAGTAATTACAAATCTGTATTGCAGCACCATTTTCCATTACAGAAAAGCCATGTTTTTCATAGAATGGTACATTATTTTTATCTTCGGGCATTCCTTCAATATAGAAAAAGTCCTTATATTTTTCTTTTACATATTCAATCATTTTTCCAGCTATTCCTTTTCCCTGATACTCTGGATGAACGAGTACATAATGAATCTGTGCCAACATTTCTGTATCATCAAGTACTCTTGTAAGTCCAACTAGTCTATCACCATCCCATACAGTTAGTACTGTTGATGAATTCATCAGGGCTTTATATAAACGTTCCGGATATTTTCCGGAAATCCAGTTGACTGATAAAAATAGTTGCTGTACCTGTTCCTGTGTAAATATTTTTTCGTCTGTATATTTAAGCATTATTTCTCCCTACCTGCGATAATCACATCTCTGACATTGTACCATTTCATTTTCACCTTCTTCTTTATAAAAAATATCGGACCATTGACAGATGCTTTGCAAAATAGGTACAACAGATTTTCCTTTTTCTGTTAATGAGTATTCTACTCTTGGCGGGATTTCGTCATATGATTTTCTTTCAGCAATTCCATCTTCAACCAGGTCTTTTAAAGTTGCTGCTAATACTGCATCCGTAATATTATACATTTCTTTACGAAGCTGACTATAACGTAATTTTTCATTGACCGCCAGTACACATATAATTCTCGACTTCCATTTGCCTCCAAATATCGCCAGTCCGTATTCAAGGGGACATCGTATATCTTCTTCTAATTTTTTCTTATATTTTGCCATATAAAAATCACCTTCAAACTATTAATTTACTTTCATTATAGCTTGAAGATGATCATTTTTGAAGTTACTATCAAATTTATTAGTAAATTTCTCTATTCTTTTCTATTTTAATTTCCGATAATAATAATAAAACATCGGTGCTGTAGTACAAATCGCAATCGTATCTGCAATTGGTTCAGCTAAGAAAACTTCCATTGCTGAACCGGATAAAATTCGCGGTAAAATAAAAATCAATGGTATCAGTAAAATAATTTTACGCCATATTGTAAGAAAGATTGCTTTTTTCGCCTGATCCAATGCAACAAAGCTATACTGACATGCGACTTGTATTCCATATATAAGAAGCATTGCAAGATAAATCCGCATACTTTTTCCTGTATAAGTAATCAGAGGCACATCGTCCGTAAAAATAGAAGCTACATTTTGCGGTATCAGCATACAAACAAGCCAAATAAGAAATGAGCCACTTAAACAGCATATGAGTAATAATCGGAATGTTTTCTTTACCCTTGAGATATTTTTTGCTCCAAGATTATAACTCAGCAATGGCTGTGCTCCCTGTACCAGACCTGGCAAAAGCAACATAACAAACTGCATGATGCTCGTTAAAATACTCATAGATGCCACCGCTATATCTCCACCATACTTTTGCAGAGATGTATTAAAGCTAATTGCCACCATATTTTCTGTAAGCTGCATCAATGCCGGTGAAGTACCAAGTAAAATACATGGCAAAAGAAGTTTTCTTTCAAAACGAATATTTTTTAATCGGAGCTTTAATTGACTTGTCGGTTTTATAAGATAATGTATAACAAAACAGGTTGATACTCCCTGTGCTATAACTGTTGCCAGGGCTGCACCTTTTACTCCCATTCCAAAACCATTAATCAGTATGGCATCAAGTACGATATTTGTTACAGCTCCCACTGCCACGTTACACATACTGATCAAAGTTTTTCCCTGTGCGGTAATAAATGCATTCAGTCCCAATGTAAGCTGTGTAAATAGTGTGCCAACACAGTAAATATTCATATAATCCGTTGCGTAAAGAATCGTATTATCACTTGCACCAAATAGTTGTAAAATCATTTTTCCAAAAATCAGCATAAATGCCGTTAATACAACAGACAATACAATTAACATCCAGGCACAGCTTCCCATAACTTTTTCTGCCTGCTCATTATCTCCTTTTCCCATAAAAATAGATGCCTTAGGCGCACCACCCATACTCACAAGAGCTGCAAAAGCTGAAATGGCTAAAATGACAGGGGCCGTTACACCTACACCTGCCAACGCCTGCTTCCCTACTCCCGGAATATGTCCAATAAACATCTTATCTACCAAATTATATAAAATATTAATAAGCTGTGCTGCTACCGCTGGAAGTGCAAGTCTAAAAAAAGCTTTCCGTACAGGCATAGCCGCCAGCAATTCATTATCATTTTTCATCCTTCATGTATCCCCCACCACTATATACTATGCTTAACAATTTATGAACCATTAAATTTCTTTCTTATTATCCGCTCCCGGTGTTGTAACAATGACCTTAGATGGGGTAATAATCAGTGCTCCTTTGGCTGTTGCTGCCCCTTTAAACATTCCTTCAACGGCAGTCTTGAATGCAGCTACAATAGCTCCTTCTGTTACATATTCAGCAGTTCCCTTAATCTGATATCCTTCAAGACTTTTTGTATCATATGCGGAAATTGCAATTTTCCCTTCATTCGCTTTTATATTCTTTAACGTTGTCTCAAGGAAAACATCTCCTACTACCAGCTTTCCATCTTATGTAACATCTTTAAAAGCAACCGGTACTACATTTGGTTCTCCATCTGCACATGTTGCAAGACCCACATAGCATTTTTTAATACTTGAATTACTGATTCGTTTAACATTGAATATCCCTTCCTTGTAAAAATAAATAATAAAAAGTAAACTAATTATAGCGTATTTATTGAAAATGCACAAGGGAATTCTGGTATTTAAAGTTTTGAATCTTTTTCTCTTTCACACTCTTCCTGTTGTATTTTTCTCTATTTCCACAAGAAGATAGCTTGCAGATTTGAGGACAAACAGAAAAGCGAAGGTCCCTATAGCCCTATCTGTGGCCTCGGAGCAAGGTTTAGATGCGAGCGCATAAAGCGAGCATTTAAACCGCCGCGACTAAAGTCACAAATATAGGATATCTTCTCTCTTCGAGGGCGTCTGTCTCTTAATGAATTAAATAGTTATTCATCCTTCCATATATCGCTTTCCACCCCAATATTCTTTGCGACAAATCGTTTTCCATCGTTATCTACATAATCCTTCAATGCCCGGTAAACATATTTTCCACCATACAAAATAATCGGGGCATTGGCAAATACAAGGGCAATATTAATCAAGTCGCTGACATACCAGATGTTATCCAGCTCTAGACCTGCTAAAACGCAAAGGGTTCCAAGTGGCACAAAAATTAAAGTGCCTAATGCACGTACAAAGTTTGTAAATGCTTTGCTCTTTGTGATTCTTGTTCCTGCGATAGAAGCAAAGGATACCAGCCCGAGCAATGAGGTAAATGCAAATAGTCCATAACAGATGCAGATAAATAAAGAGACTGCTCCATCTGCGGCTGTTCCTGGAATCATTTCTTTTAAAGAGGAAAGGAATACATCAATTTTTGAATCTTTTAAAACTTCCCAGTTGTAAGCGGAGTTAGTCCAAATATGTGCGCCACATACGATAAATCCGCTTAATGTACAAATAATGATTGTATCAAGGAATACACCGATAGACTGTACAAATCCCTGTTCTACTGGATGATCCTGTTCAGAAATCGCGGCTGACATTGTGATGGTTCCCTGTCCGGCTTCATTTGACAGTAATCCTCGTTTGATTCCCTGTGCTAATACCGTACCGAAGGCTCCACCGAAAATAGCATCCGGTTTAAATGCTCCAATGACTACTGCCTGAATAAATGCAGGGAATAAGTGAATATTTGCAATAAATAATCCAACAATGACAGTGGCATATAAAACAGCCATCACTGGTACCATTCTGTCTGTTACTGCTGTTACTCTTTTGATTCCTCCAAATACTGCGATAGCAATTCCAATGATAAGGATAATGGCCAATGCATAATATAAGGGAGAAGTTCGATCTGTGCTTACTCCAGTAACCGATGCGATTGCCGTTCCTGCTGCTGTAAATACATGGAATGTCTGAATAGGGATACTAAGCATTGCATAAATGATAAACAAAATAGCTAAGGCAATTCCGACACCTTTTTTATTTCCAGCAAGTTTCTGTCCGTAATAAGGCAGACCGCCTACATATTCATCTCCATCTTTTTCTTTAAATATCTGTGCAAGGGTTGCTTCTACGAAGGAGCTTGCCATTCCAAGTAATGCAGAAATCCACATCCAAAACATTGCCCCGGGACCGCCTAAAGAAATAGCTCCGGTTACTCCGATAATATTTCCCGGACCGACACGCATTGCGGCACTTAACATAAATGCGGCTAATGGACTTACTCCAGTAGTATCTTTCTTTTTCTTTGTTAAAACCTGAATACCTCTTTTAAAGTAACGGAACTGAACAAACTTTGTTCTTATGGAAAAATAAACTCCCATTCCAAGTAACAGGTAGATGGCAAATGGAATACTTCCAATAATCGGGATGTTCGCATACCATGAAAAATTCTGTGGAAATGTCCACAAAATATCCCCGATTGGTACGATGTTTGCAAAAAAGGCATTAACTATTTTTAAAGCGTTGGTCAGTGCATGCATTTTTCTTTCCTTTCTTTTTTCGTTCGTGTTTCCTTATTTCTTATTTATTTTGGTAATATTGATACATTTCTTCACCAGATGTCCACCAGACAGAATCAAATTCATCAATATAATCCAACAGTTCTTCTAAAAGACCGATTCTTCCTGGTGCACCAATGGCTGCCGGGTCAAGCTGTAAAACGTAACATAAACCATATTCATAGCATCCGTAAAATTCATCTTTCCAGTTATTAATAACACCCGTATAATTTGCAATTCTTCCCTGTCCCTTTGGAAATGCCGGATGATAATTAAATGCAAAGTATGGCAGATCATAATTATCCCAATGAATTGGAATCTCCAGAAGCGTTTCCCCATTTTCAAGATCTTTCTGATATGGACGGTCATCATCACAGAGATTACTGGAATAATGCATTCCATATTTCTTTGCAATTCGGAGAGTATCTAAGGTAAGTTCCCCTTCTGGCGCACGGAAACCGACAGGAGTAACACCGCATACATTCTGAATTGCCTCTATACCCTTTTTCATTGCTTCTTCCTGCTCTTCTTCTGTCAATAATGCCATATTTTCATGTTTGTAGGCAAGAGAAGCAATCTCATGTCCTTCTTCTTTTATCTTTTTTAATTTATCAGGATACTGTTCTGCAACCCAGCCTGGTGTGAAAAAGGTGGCCTTAATTCCTCTTTCTTTTAATATCGAAAGAATTCGATCTACTCCTCTTGTCATTCCATACTGGCCAAGAGAAAGGGTCTTTGGCATATCTTTGCAGCTTGGATCAATCTGAAGCCAGAATAATTCTGCATTCAGATTAATGGTAAGCATAGCTGCACATTTCTTTCCATCCGGCCACTTCGTTTTTTCTAAATTCATTATATCCTCCTATCTACTTCTCTGACTGCTTTCGATACCAGTCGGCAATCTCCGTTCCTGTTGCTACCCACACATCTTCCTTGGATGTAATATATTTTAACAAATGGTCAAGAATCTGAATCTTTCCTGGACATCCAATCACCTGCGGATGATTCATATAGGAAATACAAAGGCCTTCTCTGTAATGTCCTTTGAATTCTCTCATAAAATTATCTTCCACTAAACGATAACTTGAAATTCTGTCCTGTCCTGCCGGTTCTGCTGGATACATATGATAGGCCATTGCCACATAATCATCCACTTCCCACTTGGTCGGAATCTCTATAAAATCTGTCTCTTCTCCATCAATGACTGTACGATATGGGCGGTCATCGCCTCGCATGGAACTAGAATATCGGAAACCTCTCTCATATAATAATTTTGGAGTATTTTTTGCCCAGTCACCAGAAGGAGTTCGAAAACCAGTTACTTCATGTCCAATTAAATCTTTAAATATTTTTTGCGTTTTTTCTATAATTTCTATCTGTTCTTCTGTTGTCTTTCCGGCAAACCTTTCGTGTGCATAGCCATGGTGTCCTATCTCATGTCCCTGCTCCGCAATTCTTTTAATGACCTCCGGATATCTTTCAGCAGTAAGACCTGGCACAAAAAATGTTGCCTTTACGCCATACTGATCTAACTTCTGAAGAATTCTATCCACACATCTCTTCGGACCATACTGCCCTACCGATAAAGACTTAATGTATTTCTCTCCATTTTTCAGTCCCCTGTTTCCATTCTCCCATGTGGTATCTCCATCCACATCAAAAGTAAACATTACCGCACATTTCTTTCCGTCCGGCCATCTTATATCTCCCATGTTTTTTCCTTTCTTTCTTCTTTTATTTTTTTCTTAACTTTTTCAGTTATATTGGCTCACTTGATTACTTGGTCACCCACTAATTATTAAAAAAATTTACTGGAAACTGTTCCCTCTTCTAAAAGGACTCCATACCTCCTCCTTCAGAAGACAGGACACAATCTCCAACATCTACGATTGCAATGAAATTCAAATCTCATTACTGAAACATATTCATACTTGTAATCAAATGCTCATCCATAAGCTTTCTTGCCTTTTCCACATCCCGCTCCCGTATTGCCTGAATAATCATTCCATGGGATTCTAACTCGGCCTCTGCAGAAGTTGCATCTAATACATCTGTAAACTTCCCGTACATCATATCAAAAATCGCATTCAAAACGATCTCCAAAGTCTGGGTCATAAAAGTACTTCCCGTCTTTGCCGCATACAATCTGTGCAGTTCAAACTCTCCAGAAGTTCTTCCCGTCTCCTCATACTTCTTTCTTAAATGCTGCAGTGCCTCTTCTAGTTCATCAATATCTTTCTCCGATGCGTTCTTTATAATCAGCTCCACCGCCTTTTCCTCTAAGGCCTGTCTTACTTCATAAGCCTCAATCATCGAATAGCACTCCAGATTCTTACTCAGACTGTCATACCGTTTCTCTTTCCCGGAAATTGGGCTTTCTCTCAAAAAACGTCCCTTTCCCTGATGTGATACGATAACACCACGGCTTTCTAATACATGAAATGCCTCTCTTAATACATTCCGACTGACATTCAGCTTCTCAATAAGTTCTCTTTCTGAAGGAAGCTGATCTCCCGGTTCAAAATCCCCCCGGTCAATTAATAAACATAAATCTTCTACAACCTGTTCATATAATAATATGCGTGCCGGTCTTTTTCCTATTTTCATTGTACTCTCCAACTTTTCTAATAATCAGCTTTGTCCATCTTAGCACATTTTATTCAATATGTATACGTTTTTCTGCATTTTTATGCATCACTTTCAAAAAATATTTTCAACTTACTTATCAAAATTATCAAAACTTTTCAAGGCCGCTATTCTCTCTTAAAGTGAAAAATCTGTTTAACTTAACAAGCTCACTGCCACTACTGATAATAATGGTATCGTCACCGCTGACAGCAAGGTTGTAATAACAAATATCTCCGACGCATAATATGCATCTCTGTCATATCGTTGTGCAAACATAATCACGGATGCCCCCGCCGGACATGCCAATGCAATAAATACTGTAAATGCCACCTCAAACTCAAGTGGCAGCAGCCATAAAACAACGAGTCCTGCCAATGGATATACAATAAGCTTTATAAAGCTCAAATAGTATAATCTTTTGCTCTTTAGGCTCTTTAAAATATTCCCCTGTGCGAGATTTGCTCCCGCGACAATCATTCCAAGGGGCGTATTCATTGAAGCAATCATTTCTAATGGATTTTCAATGAACTGCGGCAGGCGAAGTTGAAATAAAAATAGTATGATTCCTATCACAATTGAAAGAATCGCCGGACTTAAAAAGTTTTTCCATGTTCCCTTTAATCCAGCGTTATCTCCCATTAAAATAATACCATGTGTCCAAAGTAAAAGATTAAAAACTGTGATATATGCCGTCATATAAAAAACGCCCTTATCTCCAAGTACTCCACTAATTAAAGGAATACCAATAAATCCAGAATTCGAATAAGACACTGCAATCTTCTCCACTGAACTTCGATTCCTATCCCCGTGGCATAGAAACTCCGATGCAACAATCATAAACAAAAACGTAAGAAATGATGCAGCAAACGCCCATATTAAACCTTGCAAAAGTTCTCTGTTAAAATCAATTTGATACGACTGGATAATCAACAGCGGAGAAACCAGCAATAATAATACATTCGAGAGATGTTTTGTACTGACATCATTAATAATCTTTGCTTTATAGATGATTACACCTACAAGTAATATGATGAACATCTCAATAATCTTTTTTAATACGATCAGTGACATAAAAATATCCTTTCTAGCATTTTATAAAA
>OGQG01002330.1_pt1 | contig 11476 bp, 11 predicted proteins | sample 1553201 | NCBI WGS metagenome assembly OGQG01 (sample SAMEA2579925, study PRJEB22360) | human gut metagenome | biome: human gut; feature: human-associated habitat; material: faeces | place: Denmark | collected 2008/2010
TAAATTAGGAACATTCTACGGATTTTTATATTTTCATGAATAATTCAGGTTAAAAGAGGTATTGTGTACATTGACAGCATGCCAAGAAAAAGAATATTGAAGTTTTATATTCACTTTTGTATGGCATTATGTATTTACTTGTTTTTATCATTCTTATTAGGAAAGGATTATTCCTTTGTTCGTATTGTATTCTCATTTACGGCATTAAGTTCGATTGGAAATAGTAATTGGTATGTGTTTGCGATATTAGCAATGTATAGTATTGTATATATCTCGTTTAAACAATGTAAGAAACATAGTATGACTTCATGTATAGTATTTACCATTCTATATATAATTTTGATGGATGTAATAAAGAATCAAGCTTGGTGGTACAATATCATTCTTTGTTTTCCTGCAGGTATGATTCTATCTAAATATAAAGATCGGGTTTGTTCCATCATTCGAAAACCTGTATTCTTTGTATTTATGATTACTTTAGCTTTTAGTTTATATTGTCTTCACTTACCAATACTCGCATATGAAATAATTTCGATTGCGTTTTGTTTCTTGATTGTGGATATATGTGCATATAAAGAAATTAAAAATAGTTTATTTCATTTCTTGGGTCAATATGTATTTGAAATCTACATACTTCAAAGAATTTCAATGAACTTGTTTGACCGATATTTAAATGACTGGATCTATCTAGTGATGTGTATTCTAGTCACTTTAATTCTTGCCTATTACTTTAAAAAGCTAGAGACAAAAGTGGATGGGTTACATATTTTTAAAAATTTTAGTTGACAAAAAATATCATTTTCCTGTATATTTTTTGCGTACAAATCGTACAGAAATTGACCGCCTAGATATAGGCTAAGGCTACACGGACGGCCGGGTCAAATGCCGAAGACTTGTTGAAGAAGCAAGAACCGTATTTAGGGAATACGGAAGGGTGTTTACCCTTATTGATTGAGTTAAAAGCTCAGTTTTGTAAAGTACAATATACCTTATAAAATGGTCAATAAGCTGGAATTTCTGTTACGAAAAGTATGCAGATAGATGATGGACGAAGATAGGTGTATATTGTGTGCCTATCTTTTTTTGTGTTGGTAAAGGAGAAGAGGAATATGAAAAAGATTTTACAAGCAAGCCTTAGTGCAGTATTGGTGTTGAGCCTAGTGGGTTGTGGTTCGACAAAAGATGAGGCCATCTATCAAGATTCGATTGATGCCTACGTGAATGAAATTGATATGGACTATGCGTATGACTTCACAAAAACATTGTCTACAGATACTTCATTACATGATAATTCACTTGGATTTAGAACGAGTGGTTCCGATGCAGAACATAGAACCGCCAATTATTTGGCCAAGGAAATGAAGGCCATTGGTTTAAAGAATGTAGAAAAGATACCTGTGAATGTGGATAAGTGGCAGTATAATGATGCTTCACTTACGATTGAAGGAACAAATATTGATTTGATGCCCGTATCGTATATGGTGAATGGTACAGATGAAAATGGGATTACAGCACAAATCGTAGATTGTGGTACTGGTTTTGCGAAAGACTATGAAGGCAAGGACGTTGAAGGTAAGATTGCGTTAGTTGGTGTGGATCAATTTAATGAGTCTTGGATTGGCGGCTATATCTATGATGCTTATGAACATGGCGCAAAAGCATTAGTTACATACGATTTGGATGGATATGGAAGATTTAGTGATGATGATCACCAGATTCAGGATGTTTGTGCAGAAGATATTATGCCTACGACAATCATCACAATGAGTGAGTACAAACAAATCAAAAAGGCTTTAAAGCAAGGTCATGATATGGCCACTTTAAAAGTGGATAGTGTGATGGAAGAAGGCAATGGTACAAGTTATGATGTGGTTGGCTATATTCCTGGTAAGTCACATGATCAACAAATTATTTTTGCCGGACATTATGATATGTATTTTACTGGTTTTCAAGATGACTGCAGTGCTATTGGAACCATTATGTCAATGGCTAAGACAATGATCGATAGTGGCTATGTGCCTGAAAATGATATAGTGGTTGTTGCGCATGGCGCTGAAGAATGGGGCGCAACAGGCACTGAATTTGACTGGACAAGAGGAGCCTATGAATTGATTAACAATGTACATCCTGAGTGGGCTAATAAAACTTTAGCTTTATTTAACTTTGAATTGGATGCCTATGATAATGGTTCAGATACATTCATGGTGACTTGTGTTCCTGAATATGCGTCTTTAGTGAAAAGCTTAGTCGATTCAGGTGCATTGGATGGTGCTGTAAAAGAATATAAGAATGGTATTTCTGCAAAGACATATGATACAACGACAATGGAAGATGGTGTTTCCTATCGGAATGCGGGAGTTCCTTATTTTTTGAATACAACTGATACTTGTTCTGGAGAAACAAAGGATGATGGTGAATATACTTGGACACAACTTCATTATCATACAGAATCCGATAATACGGATACGTATAGTGAAAAGGTGATGAAGGCTAATATTGCGGTATTTGGAAGTATGGCTATCGCTATCGATCAGCTTCCAGCTATGTCTTTAAATATGCAGGCTACCATTGATGATTTAAAGGAAAGCTTTAATGAAGATTTGGCTTTAGAAGCGGGTGTTTCTAAAAAGGATTGGGACAAGGCTTTAGCTGTTTTCGAAAAAGAAGTGGATGCACTAAATAAAGAAGGTCAAGACATTAATGATCGTTATGTAAAGGCGATAAACTCTAAATTGGATATTACTTCGATTCAAAAAGAAGGAAAAGCCTACAATGAAAAAGTATTAGACTTATTTAAATACGTACAGGATAACTTTGTCGGAATTGTATTCTCGAGTGATGTTGTGATGAAACACGTGGGATATCAAAACAACATTGAATATATGGATGAAATAATTCAAGATTTGAAGAAAGACAAAGTAAGTGATGCATTGGATGTGGCATACCAATTAAATGGTTTGTGTGAATACAATTATTACTTATTCTCACCAAATGCGGCTGCTAAAATTGATGCGCATGCAGATAAGGCGGTTGAAAACAATAAGTGGTGGGGCAATGATAAAGGCTACTATTTCACAAATACAAAAAACGCTACAACATCTTTATTAAATAAAGAAGATGGAGATGATGTAAGTGAAGAAATCAAAGTATATGAAAGTGCTAGAACGAAACAGTTAGATTATTATAAAGAAGTGCTTGAAAATGAAATCTTGGCAATGAACAAGATAGATTAATAAATACAATGGCTTGGCTATATATGCCAAGCTTTTTGGTGTGTGCCGGGCATGGCATGAGTTCAGTTGGAGATAAACCAACCACAGGTAGTTACCGCCAAGTGTAGTGAACCACAAGCCGTTGACAGTGATGTCATGGGTGAAGGAAGTGGTGTAGCAATTCTTTTGAGCGCACGCACAGAAACTTGATGAGGCCAAATGGTGGATGAGATTGCATTACAAATCGAAGTCCAAAAGGTAAACGTAAAACCAAGACAGTAAATCAAAACGTTGTGAAAAAAATAGGACCCATGTCTTACCCCGGGAGGTCTCATGGACAAGGAATTCTAGTAAACTTTAAAATCAGTTGAGATGGTACTAATATTGTGTAAAAGGATGATTTTGTGTTCTTTTAGAATGCTAAATCGTATCTAATTCAACGAAAATAATACGTTTTAGATCAAATAGGAACTATTGAACGTAATTCACAATGCTTTCACATTGAAGTTTTATAATTAGAAGTGCTACTGGACGTAGTAACGGTGAACCCTCTGAATTAAATAAAGAAATCTGCTTGAGTTCTCGGTAGATCCTTCAATTTTTTTTCAGGAGGACGTGTTTTATGTATATTTATCTATACATTGATGTTGCCATGTGTTTAATGGCACTAGTAGAAATACTTAGAATCACATTATTGATTATAGAAAAATGTAAAAGACACTAGTTCACATCACCACAATGGATTACTAGTGTCTTTTGACATTGTAAATTCAGAGTGACCACTATATCCAGTAGCCTTCCTGTATCTGTATTATACCGATAAAGGAAAGTTTATGCAAATGATGTTTTTGCTAGATGGAGTTTTCAACTTTAATATGATAAATTATATAAAAGTGAGGCTTTTGACTATGAAGAAAGAGCTTTTTATCTGCCATGGGAACATGTTCTAACATCAATAAACAGCTTTATATAAAGAATATTAAAAGAAATAAAGAGGATTTGTGCACTTTAAATGCCCCTTTTGAATAACTTCATCAACAAATCAAATTAGAGAAAATTTAAATTGTGTTTCTATACTTGGATTGTTGTTAATGGTTTAACACGGATTCATAGTATTGTAAAAGCTGGTTTAAGAATCGTGATTGCAAAAAATCAATTCATTAAAAAAAGAATTATAAAAGTCTTTTACAATATTTATGTATTGATTTCAGTTAAAAAAACGGACAAAAAGAAAAAATACGATCAAAATCACGCGTAAAATCATCCGTAAAATAATATAATTGATTTTATGAATGATTATACATATAATATAATTAAAAAAAGAGTGGAAGAGAGTCTTTATGCGAGAAACAAGAATATTAGAATTTAAAGAAACAGTTACAAATACTTTTCTAAAAACAGTGAGTGCCTTTTCAAATTATGATGGTGGAGAAATTCTTTTTGGTGTGGATGATGATGGAAATATAAAAGGTTTGTCAGATGTTAAACAAGCTTGTTTAGATATTGAAAATAAAATCAATGATAGTATTTCGCCTCAGCCAAACTATACTTTAGAAATCCAAAATAATGAGAAAACGATAAAATTAAGTGTAAAGAGTGGTCTTCAGAAACCGTATTTGTATAAATCAAAAGCATATAAACGAAATGATACTGCAACAATAGAAGTAGACACACTAGAGTTTTCAAGACTTGTCTTAGAAGGGAAGAATATTCGATTTGAAGAATTACCTTGTAAAGATCAAGAGTTGTCTTTTAAAATTTTGCAAAGTAAGCTAAAAGAAAACATTCAGATTGAAACTTTTAATAAAGACACATTAAAAACATTGAACCTATATGATGATGTGAATGGCTTTAATAATGCAGCTGGTCTATTGGCGGATAAGAATCATTTTCCTGGACTTGATATAGTAAAGTTTGGAGAAGACATCAGCATTATACAAAAGAGGATTACTTTTGAAAATACATCTGTCCTGGATATATATGAAAAAGCTCTTAGTGTATTTAGAGATTATTATCAATATGAAGTAATTCAAGGAGCTGATCGAAAGCGGGTGGAAAAGATACCTGAAGCTTCATTTAGAGAAGCTATTGCGAATGCTTTGATTCATCGAGTATGGGATGTGGATTCACAAATTAGAGTATCTATGTTTGATGATAGAATAGAAATTGTATCTCCAGGCGGATTACCATCTGGAATCACAGAGGATGAATATTTATCAGGAAAACTTTCGGTTTTAAGAAACAGAAATCTTGCAAATGTATTTTACAGATTGGGGTTTGTAGAAATATTTGGAACAGGTATTACAAGAATCAAACAAATCTATTCTGAAGCATCGGTAAAACCAAGTTTTGAAGTATCAGAAAATGCGACTCAAATTGTTCTTCCAATATATGAAGAGAATGCGAATTTAACGGAAGATGAAAAAGTAGTATATAAATTTTTGAGTAAAAATATTATGAAATCAATGAGTGAAATTGCACCATATATATCATTCGGTAAATCCAAAACAACAAAGTTATTAAAAGATATGGAACAAAAAGGTGTAATCACTATTGAAGGTAAAGGGAAAGGGACAAAATATAGAATTAAATAAAAGGAATGAAACCATAGAAGATAATCCTAAAATGAAAACATTTGACGATATGCTTGCTAAACAGTTGCAGAATGATGAGTTCAAGAAAGAATATGAAGCTATTCAACCGGAAATGAATGAAATTAGAGCTAGTGCAGATTCTAGAACTTCGCAAGAAAAATAAATATGGCAGTTGGTCAATTTTAGGCTAACTGTTTTTTTAAATCAGTTGAGATGGTACTAATATTGTGTAAAAGGATAATTTTGTGTTCTTTTAGAATGCTAAATCGTATCTAATTCAACGAAAATAATACGTTTTAGATCAAATAGGAACTATTGAACGTAATTCACAATGCTTTCACATTGAAGTTTTATAATTAGAAGTGCTACTGGACGTAGTAACGGTGAACCCTCTGAATTAAATAAAGAAATCTGCTTGAGTTCTCGGTAGATCCTTCAATTTTTTTTCAGGAGGACGTGTTTTATGTATATTTATCTATACATTGATGTTGCCATGTGTTTAATGGCACTAGTAGAAATACTTAGAATCACATTATTGATTATAGAAAAATGTAAAAGACACTAGTTCACATCACCACAATGGATTACTAGTGTCTTTTGACATTGTAAATTCAGAGTGACCACTATATCCAGTAGCCTTCCTGTATCTGTATTATACCGATAAAGGAAAGTTTATGCAAATGATGTTTTTGCTAGATGGAGTTTTCAATTTTAATATGATAAATTATATAAAAGTGAGGCTTTTGACTATGAAGAAAGTGCTTTTTATCTGCCATGGGAATATATTCTAATATCAATAAATTGCTTTATATAAAGAATATTAAAAGAAATTAAGAGGATTTTTGCACCTTAAGTGCACCTTTTGGATAGCTTCATCAACAACATCGCTCGGCTTAAATGCTGAGCTTTTTATTTATGCTTATGCATAAATCATAAAAAATACTGAGCATAACTAGATAATCCGAAAATGAAAATGAATTTTTAAATTCAAGATATTAAAATTTCCCTCTTCTACAAGATTTTGTCGGCTTGTACCGGTTTAATTTACTATTTTTTTCTTATGTGTAATATTTAATTAACGAAATATCACGGAGGCAAGAAATATCATGAACAATAGTTATACCAGTAAATATGCTGTTGGGTCACATTCGGATACACTCTATGATTTGATGTCAGATGGAATTTAAGATGAGAGTACAAATCTAAACAGAGTTAGAGCAACAATCAACAATAATCTTAACAAACAAGAATTTATCTAAATGGTCAACTGTATTCGGAGATACTGTAATAGCAAATGCGATACTTGATCGACTACTGCATCATTCACATATAGTCAGTATAGTAGGTCCATCATATAGAATAAAAGACGTAATGGATTCATTTGAAAACTAAATAATGCGATCCAAATTGGTGAAAAATAAACGATCCATTTTGTTTAATTTAATCTCGACACTATCAATAAATTGCGATGCTAGTGGCAAAAAATAGCCGTTGCTAGAGCTTTCATGAAAGAATCAAGTATTTTAGTTTTAGATGAACCTGCTGCATCAATGGATGCATTAGCGGAATTAGAAATATTTCAAACATTTGATAAATTGAAAAAAACAATTGTGTATATTTGTAACACATATTTTGTCAAATATTGGTTCATCGGATCAAATTATAGTTTTAGATAAAGGCGAAGTTATTGAACAAGGAGTTCATAAAGATTTGGTCAAAAAGGATGGTAAATATAAAAAATTATTTGATACACAAGTTAGTCTATATAAAAAGGGAGGCATAGAAGAATGTTAGAAGTGAGAAATTTGTTCAAGGCATTAAACGGAAATGAAATATTAAAAAATATTAATCTTCAATTTGAAACAGGAGTTTATGGATTGTTAGGCGCAAATGGAGCAGGAAAAACAACATTAATTAAATGTTTGTGTAATTTATATGAAATTGATTCGGGGAGTATTTTGTATAACGGAATACAAATTAATCATTTAAAAAATAATTATTTTAATTCTTTAGGATATTTGCCACAAAATTTTGGCTATTATCAAGATTTCACAGCTTATGATTTTTTATCATACATAGGAGTTTTAAAAGGCTTAGAAGGAAAAAAACTTGAACATAGGATAGAATATTTGTTAAAAGAATTAGGATTATACGAGAAAAAGAATATTAGACTTAAACTTTATTCAGGAGGAATGCTAAGACGGGTGGGAATAGCTCAAGCATTGTTAAATGAACCGGAAATCTTAATTTTGGATGAACCTACAGCTGGATTAGATCCTAAGGAAAGAATTCATTTAAAGAATTTACTTAATCAATATGGTGAGAAGCATACAGTAATTATTTCTACTCATATTGTTTCTGATGTTGAGGATATTTCACAAGCCATTATTCTTTTAAAAAAAGGTGAAATCTGTGAACAAGGTGATTTAGATGTCTTATTAAAAAAGATTGAAGGATTTGTTTATGAAGGAACTGTACCTAAAACGCAATTGGATTATTTCATGAATAAGTATAGAGTTAGGAATGTATACGATTTGGGTAATACTATTAGAATAAGGATAATAACCGAAGATAATGTTGAAAAATGTTTTGTACCTATAGAAGCTACTTTAAATGATTTATACTTATACTATTTTGATGAGGTAAGTGAAGATGACTAGGTTAATTAAAAACGAATTAAATAGAATATATACATGTAAGATTAACAGGATCTCAGTATTATTATTGATTATGATTTCTGTCGTATATGGCTTTTTGACAGTGTTTCAGGATCAGACTATAACTTATTATGAACAAGGAATAATCTATGGCATTGATGCAATAACCTTTGAAAAAAATTTATCTCATGGTACTGTGGAAATAAATGATGATGAAATAAATAAAATTATTGATAAATTTCAAAAGCAAACAAATAATATTAACAGTACTGATGGCGAAGCGTTTAAAACAATGTACAGTAAAGAGCTGAGGCCCTATGAAGAGGTGATTTCACTTATTGATTTTACTTTAGGTGGAACATATATGGATCAGTATAAAAAAATATTAGAAGTTAAGACTCCGATAAATTTTGTTGAGCTTTGGAAAGATAAAACTAATTGCACCGCTAAAACACAAAGCTTTAAATCTGGATATAGTAAAGGCTATCAAAGATTTCTGAAAAAAAATATGGATTTATTTCTATTTATGTCTATAATGCTTGCAATTTGCTTATCTAAAATGTTTTCTCAAGATAAAGAAGAACGGATGAATGAAATTATAAGTACAACAAAGAATAGGGGTACTAATCATTTTGTAGCAAAAGTTATTGCTGGAATAATTATATCAAGTTTCTATTATTTGTTGGCCCTTGTCCCATTTTTAATAATAATTTTTTCAATATATGGTTTAGCTGGTTGGGATGTTAATGTACAGTTAGGAATTGCGCCTCTATTTCCGAACTTATTGACGTATGGACAATTATTATCTAGAGCAATTTTAATGGGATTATTAGCATCAGTATTGATGGGACTGTTAATTATGTTTTTTTCGAAAGTGTTTTTGTCTAGTAGTGTTTCTGTTATATGTTCTATAATTTTATGTTTTATTCCAAATATAATGATTTCACTATTAAATATTTCATCTTCTTCAATATTACGATATTGTTTCCCTATTACAATGGTGGATGTGTCATCAGTGCTTAATTTTGATATGACAAAGTTATTATTTACTCTTTTATTGTTTTTTTTCTTAACTTTTATATTAATTTATGACAAAAAAAGATTAATTCAGTAGGTGATTATAAATGGTGAAAAAATTAATATTTATAGAAATAAAAAAATGCATTAATCCAAAAATAATATTTGCATTTTGTTTTTTTACGATAATCTTTCTTTCAACTTTTTTCTTGTATTCGATTAGTAGTACCGATGTATATGTTAACGAATTTAGTATTAATGCTAAAATTGATGGGATAAGTGCAAAAAGAGATGAGCAAGCAAAAATAGAAAAAAAATTAACTGATAAAGAATTAAGAAATTCATTAAAAGTATTTACTGGTATAACAAATGATAAAAGTAATTTTGATTCAACTGGAAATTTGATGATAAATAGTTCAGAATCTATAAAAATGTTTAATAAATATTCTGATTTAGCAAACCTTGTGATTCGAGCATATTCTCCGATGTATTCATTTAATCCTGATATTTTGAATCATTTAGATTTAAATGACATAACTGTTCAAAGCATATTTGTTAATAGAGAAAATAATATTAAAACTATTAACCCAGATTTTAGTGATAAATTAAAAGAGCAAAAATATATCGATTTTGGTTATTCTTTAGGATGGCAAACTCTTTTAAATGATTTACCATATATACAAATATATTCGATGATCATAAGTTTGATAATTGCTGCATTGATTTTCTTTGTAGAAAAAAAATGCAATATGAATATGATTCTTAGAACATTAGCTACGAAAGAAAGCAAAATTAATTTCATTAAAGCAATAACGGTTTTAATAATGAATTCTGCAATCTATTTTTCTATTGTGTTAATTTATAGTGCTTTAATCTGGAGTGTATTTGGCTTAGAGGGATGGAATATGAAAATTCAGACTTCTTACCTATTTTGGCTGTCCCCTTTAAATATCAATTACTTTCAAGCATATATGGTTAATGTCTTGATAGGGTATCTAGCAGTTTTAGTGATAACATTTTTCACCTCATTGTTAGTCAAAATAAATGAAAAAAAATACATAGGCGAATTATTATCAATATTATTTATATTTATTCCATTTATGTTTAATAACTATTCATTTTTTGGATTTTTCCCATCAAATGTAATTCAATTATCTAGAAATATTTTGAACTTTAGCTGGATAAATGGAATAAATCCTATATATTTAGAATTCATTGCTTTATTATGTGTTGCTATTTTATTGTTTTTGCTAGTTTGTCGAAAAAATAGAAAAGAAACTTAAATTTTAATTGAGTTTTTCGCATAATCAAAACCACTTATTCCATTAACCAGTGCCATTTATACAATTTTAGTTGTTAGATGGATTTGTATTCAATCTGTGATTTATAGACTTGGAGGTTTAGAATATATGACTAAATTTTTTTTGCTTGATTTAATTCTATTTTTGATAATTTGTGGTGTTGCAATTATTTTACAATATCATTTTGGGAATAGACTTAATAAGAAATTTGAAATAGTTTATGGTTGTATATCTGCTGGAATTATAGCAGTTACCAGTATAGTATTTGCAATTAAAATGAATCCGATTATTACACCTTCGTTGCATGCTGATTATTTAAAGTTAAACGAAGAAATTAAATATACCAGTATTGAATTATGCGAAAACTATAGAGATTGTACACTTAAGATCGTAGCAAATGGTTTTAGATGGGGATACCAAACGTATTATTCTGGGGATGCTAATGTTGAGATATACAATAGCAAAAATGAAAAGTTGGATTATTATTACAAAGCTAAAGTTTATTACAATCTTGATGTTAATGATTTTATAGTGCTAAAAGATGTAAATGAAAATAAAATATATATTTTCAACTTTGACACAAATCAACAAACACAGGATTTTTATGATTTGTTATGTAAAAAAGTTGATAAAGTAGGTGTGGTACTACGTCAAGAAAAAGGACTCATAAAATAGATAAATTTTAAATTCTAATG
>OGQG01002335.1_pt1 | contig 11467 bp, 19 predicted proteins | sample 1553201 | NCBI WGS metagenome assembly OGQG01 (sample SAMEA2579925, study PRJEB22360) | human gut metagenome | biome: human gut; feature: human-associated habitat; material: faeces | place: Denmark | collected 2008/2010
AGACAAAGTAATAAAGAAAGGGGGCTGGTCTTTAGCCGTCACACCATCTGCCATAATGTCATACAATGCTTTGCCATTCTTCCACTGATGAATTTCATCCATCATACAGCCATGAACATTCAGACCGTCAAGACTATCTTTGTCAGATGCAAGTGGTCTATACACACCATTATTAAACTCCTCACTGGACAGCTTTGACACAAGCGGCTTTATCCTTTTGCGAAGTGCCGCCGATTTAAGCACCATTCTCTTTGCTTCTTCCCAAATGATATTTGCCTGTTCTCTCTTAGTCGCAACAGCATATATCTCCGCACCAGGCTCCCCATCCGCAATCAGCAGATACAGACCAACGATAGACGCAAGCAGTGATTTACCATTTTTCTTACCAACAATAAAAATCGACTCTCTACACTGTCTGTTTCCATTATCATCAATAAAGCCAAACACGGCGGCAAGATGTGCCTGTTCCCACAGTTCTAAACGAACATCATTTGTCGTTCCCTTTTTATGTTTTGACAATTTACAATAGTTTTCCGCAAACTCCAAAATATGATTTGCTCTCTTTGCCGAGTAATGATATTCATCCGGATTTTTAATATGCCATGCAAGATACTTGTACCATCTGTATATCTTATTTGATACTTTAATCTCGCCTTTTTCAATCCTGTCAAAATACTCAAGGATAGGATTGTAATCTAAACAATATCTTCTCATACATCCTCACGCCCTCCAACAAACTCATCAAAGCCATCGTCTTTCTCTACAACCTCAACGGCTTTCGTTTTCGGAAGACAATCCTGCAATATTTTCATTGCCTGGGTCTGTTTTTGAGAAAACTGTAAATAAAGCTGTGCATCGGGACTCTGCTTAGTTCCGTATTGATTTTCGCCATTCTTGTATTCCACTGTAGTTCCGTCACGAATGATATTTTCCCTGAGGTCCTGCATCGTGATACTCATAAAAGCAACATCATCAATAGTAGCAAAGACAAGTTTCTTTTTGTTCTCGTCAATCTCCTTAAACAACCGCTTCAATCTTGCAACTTCTTTTTTCACCCGCTTTTGTTTGTCTAAATACTGCGAAATACTGTCTGCTTGTTCATCCCTACGCATTGCTTCCTCTTCAATTTCTTCCGATGTTACCACTCTATTCTCACCTCCTGATACCACACCCCCCTTGTGAAATGACCTGCGTTTCAAATCAATCTGGGCTACCGGTGTTTTTAAAACGCCCCAAACGCCAATAAACAGGGGGGTTAGAGCTTTGCTATCGGCTGTCCGTTCTCATCGAACATGACAAGCAAGCCCTGTCTCTTGTTATTAACTCCATGCCCATCGAACTTATCATGACAATCCTTACAGACATACTCTAAATTGCCATGATTTAAAGTGGTCCTATGTCAAGATTTAGTACAAGTTAAAATGAGTTTTTCTCATTCTAACCTGCCAGCAATTCCGAAGTTGCCTGTTGATACAATCCTTCAAAATCATCGGGTGACATATAATCGCAATGACTATGAATTCGTTTGGTATTATAAAACGTTTCCAAGTATTCAAATACCAGGCGGTATGCATGTTTGTAATTGCTGATCTTAAAGCGGTTCAGCCATTCCCGTTTTATCAGCGAATGAAAGGATTCGATACAGGCATTATCCCAAGGAAAAGCTTTCTTGGAATAGCTTCGATTCATTTTTGCTGTTGCCTGTTTATATTCTTTCGATACATACTGGCTGCCTCTGTCACTGTGGATGATCAAAGGTAATTCGGTGCTGCGTTTTGCTTTTGCTTTGTTTATAGTTTCAATCACACAGGATGTTTCCAATGTTTTGGAAAGCGTCCATGCAATGATCTTTCTTGAATACAGATCCATAATGCTGGTCAGATATACAAAACCTTCCATCGTCCAGATATATGTGATATCTGAACACCAGACTGCATTTGGACGTTCAGGATTAAACTGCTCATCAAGGATATTTTGCAATTCATTACTGAAATCGGAATCCTTGGTTGTTACTGTCCATGGACGGATCCATTGGGCTTTGATGCCCATTTGTTTCATGTATTTACCGACAGTTCTTTCAGAAATGTTTTCCCCTGTTTTACGCAATTCCCTTGTGATCTTAGGGGCACCATAATTCTGATGAGAATTGTCATAAATCTTTTTGATCTTGTCCTTGAGCAGTTTCCTGCGTTTGGCAGTATCGGATGGTATATGCCGTTTCCATGCGGCATACCCTGACCGTGAAACGCCTAAATATTTTAACATTCCGGAAACAGAAACCCGGCGTCCTGCTTTTTTTGCGTTTTCTGCTTTAACGGTAACTTCGAGATAAACAGCTTCCGTTATTCGCCCAGAATGTTTATGGCTTTTTTTAGCACATCAAGCGCGTCCTTGGCATCACGCAATTCTCTCTTCAGACGGGCGATCTCTTTTGCCTCATCCGAAGAATAATTGCCGGATCCACGGCATTTCAGATCACCGGATTCCCGCAGCTCCTTCTGCCATCTGGACAGAGACTGCTGGCTGATGCCTAGATTTGATGCACAGCCGACCAATCCCAGTTCACGGTGATCATGATAGTACTGGACGGCATCCAGTTTAAACTGTTTGTCAAAATGTTTTGCCATGATAACTTCCTCCTTCAGTACGATACTTTTATTGTATCACTAATCGACGGAATGAAAAGCTCTCACTTCGACTTGTACTATTTATATTCTAACACCAAAGTAATATCAGGATTTAATATGTTCTCAGGTGTAATGTGTGTACGATGATGTACGATATATCCAAGCTGTTTACCACATTCCTGACACATACCTCCATCGACCGCAATCCTCTCACTTATAAAAGACCTCTTACAGTCTTTCCATGCTTTGCTGTGATAAAATTTGTACGCATATTCCTTTGCCATCTCTCAACCTCACTCATTTGACATATCTTTATATTTTGTCAAATCATATTTATCTGTATTCTTTCATTAGAGTGCAACAAAATTATTTACTCCCATTTGACACACCTTTAATATGTCAAATACCGCATATAATAAAAAAAGAAGCTACCTTTTTCGCTTCTTAAATGATAAATTCTTTATTGCTTTGTCCTTATTATCCTGATTTATTCCAATATATCTGAGTGTAATTGATATATCTGAATGGTTAAGTATCTCCTTTATCGTCACTGCATCATGCGTCTGCTGGTACATATGATACCCAAATGTCTTTCTAAGAGTATGCGTTCCTATCTTATCAATATCAAATTGTCTGCCTGCTTCAGATAGAATGTTGTAAGCCTGCTGTCTGGTAATCGGTCTGTTGCCTCTTGGAGACTTAAACAGATACTCATAATCATCCTTGCCATATATATAATCTTTTATAACAGGCTTAAGCTCTGCATTGATAGGAAACCTTTTCTCCTTCCCAGTCTTTTTCTCCCTAATATAAACAGCATCTTTCCCTTTAACATCACGCACACGAAACTTTAAAATATCAGATATTCTCAGTCCCGTGTATATACCAAACATAAACATCATATAATCTCTATCGCTCTTACCCTTTAGGTATTCAGCAATATCCATCACAACATCTAAATCTCTGATAGGCTCAACAGTATTCAACCAACCACCTCCCAACAGTACAATAACCGTTATAAGTGTAGAAAAAAAGGAGAAGATATTATCCTCTCCTTAATCAAAACTACTGTTCCTACTCTTGCATATTAGTATTATACCACAGATTTGCTATCCCTGCCTCCCAACTTTTTGAAAAAATATTTTGTCGGAATCCGACAAGAGAGTTAGTTATTTCTGTTCATCTATAAACTCACGCATCATTTTGGAAATCTGTGACGCCTGACTCACTCCCGCTTTTTCACATGCTTCTTTAAATTCGTCAGTCAATTCTTTTTTCAACTTGAACGACTTTGATATTATACCGACCTTTTTCTGCCATTTATCTGTTGCTTTCGTTTGTGCCTTTGGCATCATGTCACCTCTTTACTTTTTCTTATTTTCCTGCTATTATTTTTATACCAAGGACAGAAGCAGGAAGTTGTAGGTCTGCCCTCGGTTTGTTGTTTGTGTAAGCTCTACTTTTTAAGTAGGGCTTTTACTTTTTCCTTTGCCTCTTGCAAGTCTTTGCTTTCTTCCAAGATTGCTAAGATTTTTCTTGTTTGATTTTCCTCTGCTGTATCTTTTAACAATTCCGCTAAGTTCATTTCTTCGTTCTCCATTTCTCTCTCCTTTCCTGCCATTCCCTTGCTACAATTATATAATACTATACGGTGTTCCCTATGTCAATACTTTTTTTAAAATTTATTTTATTTTTTCAAAAAAGACGGTCTTTCGACCGCCTATAATCATTTACTGTTTAATGATTTATATTTTATTGTAACATCTCATTTATACATGAAATAAGAAACTTTCTTGCTTCATCATGATTTATATTTTTTTCCTTTGAAACAGACTCCGTTACAGCCTCAAATATATATACCAACATTGATATTTTATTCAGCAAACTTCCTACTATAACTACTTTTATCTTACTTTTTATATTTTGACAAATTACAATTCCCATGTTATTTCTCCTTAATCTTTGATATAATATGTTAAAATATTTATGAAAGGTTGTGTTATTATGACAAATGAAACTAATCCTATTATTTCAGGTATTGGCAAAGCAATAGAAAAAAATCCACAAATATATGAAGATGCATTAAAACCCACTGCTTCAATCATTCATTCTTAGTTTTTACCTTTACTACTCACCTCTCATATATCTTCATTTTGTCACAACATATTCCATTATCCTCGGCATCTTCTCTCTGCAAACCGCTCTAATAACCATAATCGCTTGTTTAATGCCGTCACAAAAGCGGTCATTATATTCCGCATCAAAGTACGGTGCAATCTCTTCCACATATTCATCAAAGTTTGCATAAGAGTATTCCTGTTCATCCTCAAGTTGTTTTATCAAATCGACAATTCCACCAATTAAACAGTTAAAACAACTATCATATAAACCACACTTTTCTTCCTGCTCATCGCAAAACGCTTCTTTTGACTCCTTTATATCGTCCAGTCTGCCTAACAGCTTACACTCAAAGCTCTTTATATGCTCTCGCCGTTCTGCCTCCTGCCTTTTTGCTTCTGCCTCAATCAACTGTATAATTTCTCTCTGTCCCTGCACTGCTGCACAATCTTTCTGGTCTGGGTGCTGCTTTAAAAATGTATCAATCCTGTTTTCAAAAACTTTTATAAGTATTTTTTCATCAATCACTCTTCTGTTCCCTCCTTAACTCTCACCATAATTCTGTTTTCCGGGAATGTATGCGTACATTTAACATACTTGTTTTTATTGGCATCCAAATCGGCTTCATCAATGCTTATAAACTTTCCCTGTGTATCTGCAAAGACCATTGTTCTTTTCCCTCACCGCATCCCCTTTTTCCTCACGAAGCCTTGTCTCTACCGCCTTAAGCTGTTCCACTCTCGTTTCCAAATCTTTAACATAACCAACCTTTTTCACAATCTTTATCAACAATTTATTAAACATATCAACATCCTCCAATTTTCTTTGTTTCAGCTTATTTTTGCTCTTTCCTCTCTATCCTTTTCCGTCTGTAAAAAAATCATATACTGGCCATATGAAAGTCCAAGCTTCTTTGCTTTGTCATTAAAGCTTGCAAGCTCTCCCATATGCTTTTCTTTTTTCTTTTCCTCCACTCTTTTTGCCTTTTTCTGTGTTTTTCTTTTTTTATACATCTGTGCATGTCTTTTTTTACGCTCATACTCACGACATTCAACGGAACAATAATGCTGATTTCTCGCATTAACAGTAAATTGCTTTCCACATCCTATACATTTACTTTTTTTCTTTGTCTGTTTCATTCCTGCTCCTTTCCGGGAGCTGCACCATACTCCCAGCTTTATTTGTGATGTTAATTTTCCTACAGCTATATGTAAAAGTGCATTTAAAACTTTTTTGCTGTCAAAATTTCTTACTTGTCGGATTCCGACAAATCAGCCACGTTGCAACAAACGCTGTTCAAGCTCATTCATATCTGATGAACTTATATTTCTTTCATTAAATGAATTAAACTGATTTTTCTTTTTTCCCTGAGATAAAGAATATCGTTTTGCTTTACTCTCTTTTCCCTCAGACCTTTCATTTAGTGCCCAAAAATCAAGTGCTGCTTTCCAGTCTGTTATGCATTTCCCATTCTTGTCTTTCCATCCACGCATCTTGTAATACAAATAAAATTTATCAGGATTTATATGTATGGAATTTTCACTGACATATTTTTTTATCTCATCAATTGTCGGATTTTTAGCAGATAGAGTAGTATTAATATCCTCTACTCTACTCTGTTTGAAAATGTCAGCATTTTCGCTCAAAATGTTTACATTTTCATCTATTATGTTTACATTTTCCGAAAAAAGGGCGACTTTAACTAAGAGGTATGCTTTTTTCACTTTTATGCATTTTCTTCTTTTAGTTGCATTGAAGAAATTTTCTTGAATTTCACGTGATGTAAGAATCCCGTTTTCTTCAAACTGCTTTCGTGAAAAAACTCCCCTTCTTGTGCAGCAGAGCACTATTTCATTTAATAGATTGACGCTAACGCAACCTTCACCTATCCTAAGCGAAAACAACATTGCAGCATCTCTATTCCATTCACAGTAGTAGCCATGTACTCCATATATCTGTTGAAGCAGCTCTACTATAACGGCTTTTCCCTTTAACCCAAATTCTGCTGTCACAAGCCTTATTTTATCGTCAGTCGCACACTTCATCGGAAAGAAGTCAAGTCCTTCTTTCTGATTCATATTGTGCACTCCTCTCTTTTAAACAGGGTATATTTACAAAGGCATCAAGAGCACCCCTAATCACTTTGGAATATACCAGAGCAATTATAGAACTCTTGAAAAATAACCAAACGCATATAAATAATGCACCCGGGCGTAAAAATAAAGCACTAAAATAATAAAATACTACGAGGTCCATTTACCTCTATGATGTTTCTCAACTGCCCTGTATTTTCTTGGCAGTTCTGAATAAAAATTTTCTTCCTTGAGTTTGTCCAATATCCCGAAAAACTCACTTCGTTTTCTGTAAAATGTACTTTCGCTGCAATTTACAGTCTCAACGCTGCACAATTCTCTAAAACTCATCCCCGGAGTTGTGCAGTATTTTAATAATGCCGCTGCAAGCTCATTGTCAGTAAGCATTGCAGCCTTTTCAATAAGTTTTATCCTGCTGTTAAGCATTGCAAGCTTAATAGCAAGCTTTTCCACAGACGATTCCGTATTATGAGCATGCGGCATCCCGTCATAATTTACTCCTGCTACTCCTAAATTGTGATTTATATCTCTAATCTGAGATAACCACTCATTATATTGATAGCAAAAATATGCAAGTTCTTTATACTTAAACTTATTTAGCTTCTTTAAAGGTCTATCTCTCCTCATTACATCTCCTATCTGATAAATTCAAAGGTTTATCCGCCTTATATAAAAAAACAATCAATAGAACCACATCCTTTCAAATGATTATGTCATTCATCATACTTGTACTGTTCAGCAAGGGCATTTATATCCCTTGACAGGTAACTGCTCATTGTACTCATCTGTTCATCATCAAGCTTAATAAGACAGTCCTCGCAACACATAGCAATTCTGCTCTTTATATACTGAAGCAGACTGATGTTATCCCTTATCATCACATACTCTATAAGGCTGTGACGTATTTCCTCCTGCTTTTCACAATTGTTTTCAGTTTTTTCTTCATTCTGTTCAATTGTCGGATTGTTCATCATACTGGCAATATAATCTGTTGCTGTTGCATCTGTTTCAGATGTTTCAATCTCTATATTATTTTCAATATTTACATCACACTTTCCATGTTTTTCTGCCATCAATGCATCAAATGCTGTAATACTTTCTTTTACATCATTATCACGTTCCAAAGCCATAATTACATGATTAACATCACTTTCAACATTTTCAGATTCTATATCATAATCTCCTTCAATATCATCAATAGAACTCTGTCCCGGTATCTGCTCCTGTTCGTGCTCCGCTGTCTTTTTTTCCTTAAATTGCTGTACAACATTCAATGTAATCTTAGTTTCATCCTCACAATATTGAAAAAATTCAAGCTGCATATCAGGTGACATTCCTGCTATCTTATAAGCCACTGAAATACCTAATGTTCCATCGTTAAGCATTGTCATAAATTCATCTATCAGATGATTTATAACAACTGTCAACTCCGCAATCTTAGTTTCCGACATACCAAGAAGCTTTGACATAACACTTCTGATACTTTCCTGCTGCATATCATAACCATTGATGCTTGTCCCGTTATTTTTTGCATTTTGAAGAAGCTCCTGCATTCTTTTAACTTCATTCATTTTTGTAGCAGAATCCTTTGTTCTATATGAATTGGCTACTATCAAATACAATTCTTCCTCATTCTGATTATCAAACCTGGTAACTTTAGCCGATACATTTTTAAACTTATCCTCTCCATGCTCAACAAGATAAGTCAACGCTCTCCATCTTCGTTCACCACTGACAAGCCGATAATCTCCACGCTCACAATGCTCTTTGACAACTGTAAGATTTTCCATCAGACCACAAAGTTTAATTTCATTTGCAAGCTGTTCAATATCTGTCAAAGGGTAAAAGTTTTTATCGTTAGAATAAATTTTATCAATCGGAATATCCTGTAAGCGAAATCTCGCATATGTAGTATTCATGTTTCCACCGGATATACTTTTTGAATTTAATGTGTCAAGAATAGTTGACCCCGTCATGCTATCACCTCCAGCACATTATCAAGAAGCTGCCTGTAATCCTTTACCGCAATGCAATGTTTAAAATTATACGGCAATGGACCCGACATCATAGAATTTTTAATAACCTGCACACTCTCACGCACATATGACGGCATAAGAGTAGAGTCATATTTCTCCTGCGTTGCGAGAAGAAAATTGCACATTGTCTTGTTTTTCCTGAACAATGTCACAAATCTTCTCAAATTTATATTCTCACCTATATCTGTATTGGATAGCTGAATAAGAATTTCATCCAATACATCACTTCCCTGTTCCTCAAATCCACCGATTTTATGTGGACTGAGTACAAGATTAGAAGCACATATAGCATTTAAAACCGTAATATCAAGCTGCAAACCGCAGTCAATAATACAGTAATCATATTCATTTTCAATCTCAGACAATGCTCTTTTCAGAACATCAATTTGGCTATGTTCCTTTTCTACCTGTAATCGTCCGTTCACTACCTGCAAACCCGTAGACGATGGAACAATATCCACACCATAGTCCGTAGTTATAATGTGGCTTTTAATATCCGGCGTATCACCTTTTAACGCATATGACATAATATCCGCAATACCATCATCCGACGGCTCTACATCGTATGTCATGGTAGCATTTGCCTGACAATCCGCATCAATCAAAAGCACTCTTTTTTCTTTTTCAGCTTGTAATAAATAAGCAAGGGTTGTTGTGGTAGTGGTCTTGCCAATACCACCCTTCAACCCGGCAATACAAATTGTCTTCATAATGTTGTTCCTCCTGATATTCATTTTTTATGTTGTTCAATTGTGTGGTACGGTGCCTTTGTTTGCACATCGGCACTTCCACACTTGTTGCATTTTTCATTTTTCCGTCTGGTACTGTAAACCTCTTTACCACACTTATTGCACTTCACAATAAAGAACGGATCACTTGAATAATATTGACCTATCTTGTTAAGCAAGAATTATGATTCTTCCTGTTTCTATCAAATCTGACAATTCATTGCTTAAGTATTCTTTTATACTCTGTTTAGCCTCTGTTTTCCATGCACCGCCATCTGCTGAAAACAATGCACATGTAATTCCATCGAACTTGTCAGATTTAACTCTAAAAATAAAATCTGATTCCGGCTGATCTATTTCATTAAATGTCCTGTATGGTTTCAGATGTACAGGACTAGGTACGATTGTTTCTGTTTTTGAAGCAACTCCTGTTTTTACTGTTGCCTTTTGTGAAATACCATCATCCCCATACTCTGCGACTGTCTTATCCTCAACATTTCCGGCAAATGAAACCAAAAGCTCCCTGTCTCCATTTTGAATAAACTTTGTTTTCAAATTGATACAAAATTTTTCCTGTGGAATATACTCTTCAAAATCAAACCGTGGAAGTTCTGCATTTACTACAGCCAAACATTCTCTCTCTCTGTTACAATCAAGTGTAGAAAGCAGCTTTACACATGTTGAACTTTCAACATGCAAAAAATATGAAGTAGACGGGACTTCCAAATCACTTTTAATATATTTAATTAAACTTTCTAAAGTTGACAATCTAAATGGATCTGCACTAGGTTCATAACTCACTCTTTCCAGTCTTTTATCCGAATATGTTTGACCATTTATTTCTACAATGTCGGGTTTTCTCATTCCTACAATGTATTCTAATGCACCTTTAATCATTGATTTTCCTCCTTACTGCACTGCTTTTAATCTGTTAATATCCCTGTAATTGACAACTTCACCTGTATCCGTATCAACAACTGAACCATCAGCTAATGTTATTTCTGAGCCTTCTTCTAATTCATTTGTATTTACCGGAGATTTCTGATGAACACTGCTGCCATATTCCTGCACAGATATTTTCTTAGTTTCTAAATCCTGTCCGATTGACATCTGTGTACGAATTGGCATCTGAGGAGCAAGCGACTCTTTAGATGTAATCTTAACCTCAAGTTCAGTTCTTGACTCATCCTTAAATGCAAACTCAAACTGCAGCGTTATTGCCCTTTTCTTATCAAACGGGCAATTTACATCCATAAGATTTTGTGCCACTTTGCTAAAACTTCTGTCAAACTTTTCCTGAGCCGCACCACCTGCAAGCTCGTCCAACTTTAACCTTGCCATACTTTTTCACCTCCTTATCATGCTTTTGCCGTCCTCAAATTCATTAGGGCGAGGGATTTCCCCGCCCATCAAAATGAAACAAGGAACAACAGCCCGTCATGCCGATAGCACAGCAAATTATTAATTCTGTGAAACCGCTTCATCCTCTGTATGTACTCTTGTATACCCAAGCTGTCCCATATAGCTGTCAGCAAATCTTGTAAAGCACTGATTTCTTATATGCTGCTTCTGCTCCTCAGACAAATCGTTAAAGTTTACATAACCGCCGTCTTTAGTCGGCACGAGGATTTTATGCGTTATCTTCTTTTTTGCCATAATTTTCTCCTTTTCTGCTTTTGTTTTATTTTATGCTCAAGTCTTGACCACTGTTCTTTGTCGCTTAGCCACCTCACTTGATTTACTCCTCTATATTTACTATATTTATATCAGGAGGGTTACTGTATTATGGAACTGCAATTTGATAATTATATCCTTTCCTATGAAGATGGAGGGATTGAAGTAAGGAAAAACGGGACATTGCTTTA
>OGQG01002337.1_pt1 | contig 11464 bp, 5 predicted proteins | sample 1553201 | NCBI WGS metagenome assembly OGQG01 (sample SAMEA2579925, study PRJEB22360) | human gut metagenome | biome: human gut; feature: human-associated habitat; material: faeces | place: Denmark | collected 2008/2010
TCTTTAGCCTGAAAACTATCAATTGATAGTTTTCAGGTCATTTTTGATAGTTTTCAGGTGGTCTTAGAGGGAACCTAATGTGATAATAAAGCTATTTTTATTAAAATCCTCTTTCATGGGTCCTTTCATATGGAATATTCTCGTTAATAATAAGCTTGTGATCTGATGTGATTTCAGAAAATAACCACAATGTTATTTTGTTTTTTCTCTTTTCTGATAATTGTTTGAGTGGTTAATTTCAAAAAATGAAAAAAAACACAAGACGTCTTGTCCTTTTTGTCTCTTAATAATTGTAGTAATTATAAAGCGAATTTAAAAACGAAAAATAACCAAAATAATCAAATAAAAAAATAGATGAAGCATCAGGAATCAGAATTATTCTTCCGCTATCATAGAGGCTTGTGTACGAAGGCTGAAAAGGATGAAGTTGAGAAGTTGCTGAACGGATCAGAGGCATATCGGTTACAATTCCTTGATTCTAAGATTGCATGGGCTTTGGGAGAAGATATAAAATTGATGGAAGCGGTTGATGCGGAATTAGGTTATAAGAAAATTAAGGCTGATATAAGAGCAAAAAAAATTAGAATATTTCAAGAGAGATTGGTTAGGTATGCCGCTTTTTTGACCATCCCGCTATTACTTTCTTCTATGGCGCTGGGGTATTTGTATTTTAAGAAACCCGATGAAAAGATTCAATATACCAATATAATGGCAACTGTTGGTTCGGTTGTTCGTTATGAGCTACCTGATAATTCGGTCGTTTGGTTGAATTCGGGGAGCAAGCTTCGCTGCCCGAATATTTTTAAGGGAGAAAGGCGTGAAGTGGATTTGCAGGGAGAAGCTTTTTTTGAGGTGCAGTCAGATGAAAAGCATCCGTTTTATGTGAATACGCCTTCGGGGGTACAGGTATATGTATATGGAACACGGTTTAATGTCTGTGCTTATGACAATGAAGATTATGTTGAAACAGTATTGGAGTCGGGACGTGTCAATATATTTATTCCTAAGTATGAAACATCTGTGGCTTTGAAACCCGGTGAACATTTGCTTTATGATAAAAAAGCATTGCAATTTGTGAAATCCGAAGTTGATGTCTCGGAGAAGGTCGCATGGAAAGATGGAAAATTGATCTTTAGAAATTCTTCTTTAGAAGAGGTCTTGAAAAGATTGTCACGGCATTTTAATGTCGATATTGCACTTAATAACAGATCGGGAAAACAGTATAGATATCGGGCTACTTTCAGAGATGAGACATTGTCACAGATTCTTGATTATTTGAGTAAATCGGCTATGATAAAGTGGAAGACGGAGGAAGAATCTGTGCTGCAATCTGATGGAACATTCGTGAGGAAAAAGATAATAGTGGATTTGTATTGATATAAAAAATAGACTGCCTATGATTGTATAGTTCTAAATGTAAAAAACGGGATTGCTTTATCGATCCTGTACTGGAGAAAAAACCGGAGATGTTGTATTACGTGAATCCGGGTGTGTAAATCTTTATTTATTAATTCATAAAACACTTTAGTTAACCACAAGTTTATGAAGAAAAATTATTCCATTGTTACACATTGTTCAAAGTGTGTACTCAACCTTAAACTCCCTTTAATTATGAGGATTGCTTTAGTATTACTTTTTGTAGCTGTGATACAGCTTAGAGCCGGAAATGGATACGCTCAGAAAACAAAGGTTCCTATTTCCATGTCGCAGGTCTCTGTCGAACAGGTCTTGAATAGGATAGAAGAAACTTCTGATTTTGTGTTTTTATACAATGATAAGACGATAGATAAGAATCGGGTGGTTTCTGTTGAGAATCCACAAGGCAACATATCCCAGATCCTCAATGAAATTTTTGAGGGAACTCCGGTATCCTATACAATCGTAGATAAACAGATCATACTATCTCCCAAAAAAGTGGAAGCAGCCCAGCAAGACCTTTCTTTTGACATGAAAGGACAGGTTCGGGACGCTATGGGAGAGGCCTTGATCGGTGTGAATGTTGTAGTTCGCGGAACGACTTCCGGAGCGATTACGGATATTGACGGAAATTTCACCATAAAAGTGAAAAAAGGTGATGTGTTAGAGTTCTCTTATGTAGGTTATGCATCTCAGACTGCTACTGTTGTCGGAAATAAGCCGCTGGTTATAATCTTGAAAGAGGATACGGAAATGCTTGGCGAAGTAGTCGTTACGGCAATGGGTATTCAGCGCCTGTCTAAAACGCTGTCTTATACAGCTGAGACTGTTGGGGGAAAAGAACTGACCCGTGTAAAAGATGCGAACTTGATAAATTCTTTGCAAGGTAAGTCTGCCGGTTTGGTTATTACCCCGAATGCCAATGGTGCCGGTGGTTCCTCCAAAATATTATTGCGCGGTAATAAATCGATCCAGGGTGGTAATAATCCGTTGATTGTTATCGATGGTGTGCCGATGGCTAATAATACCAATGATGGGGGAAGCGTCGTGTATGGCGGTGGTACTGACCAGGGAGACGCCCTGTCTACAATGAATCCGGATGACATTGAAAGTATCAGTATCTTGAAAGGCGCTTCGGCTGCTGCTTTATATGGTGCGGTGGCTGCCAATGGTGTAATTATGATTACTACCAAGAAAGGACGCGAAGGAAAGATCAGAATCGATGTGTCCAGCAATATGACGGCGGAAACTGTTTTTAATCTGCCAGAGTTGCAAAATACGTTCGGGGTACCGATGAATTCTAAAACCGGTAAACCTTCTACTTTTTACAGTTGGGGAGATCAGATGGATATAGACGGATTCGATCAGATAAAAGATTTCTATCAGGTGGGATATAATTTTAATAACAGTGTGGCTGTAAGTGGCGGTTCTCAGAATTCACAAAGTTACTTCTCTTATGGAAACACCTCTTCCCGCGGAGTGATGCCTACCAATACATTTGTGCGCCATAACCTTAGCGGACGGCAGACTTTTAAAGCCTTCAATGAAAAGTTGACTATGGACTTCTCGGGTACGTATACCTATTCGGAAACGAAAAACAAACCGGGTGGCGGTATGTTGGATAATCCGTTGGTAGGGTTGTATGTAATTCCCAGAAACGTGGATTACGGCTATTATAGAGATAACTATGAATTGTTTAATGCCGAACGTCCTACCGTGCCTACTCAAAATTGGATTGTAGAGGATTATACTTCTTTGGAAGAGCATAATCAAAACCCCTATTGGATGCTGAACCGTGGAATCGGAAAGTCAATTCGTCATCGTTTTACAACTTCCGGTACATTGAAATATCAGATATTGGATTGCCTAAGTATTCAGGGACGTTTGAGTTATGAACGTGATAATACAAACTTCAGAAGAGAAAAGTATGCCAGTACTTACCGTCTTTCTATGGGAGCGTACAGTGAGACGATGAATTTCTACGAGCATTTGTTTGGAGATGCTTTGGTGAGCTTTAATAAGACATGGAATGATTTTACAGTGGCGGCAACGGCAGGTGCCAGCTTTACTAAAGAGGTGACGCACGGTACTTATCTGAATGCGGAAGGAGACCAATATTATGAAGTGGATGTGACGGATGCGAACGGTATTACGTATAAGATGCCTCAAGGTAACGTATATTTCCCTAATATCTTCCATCGGGATAACTATTATGATATCTACTATCAGGAGAATTATACCAAGAAACGATTGAACTCCGTATTCGGTACATTGCAACTCGGATATAAGGATATGGTATATCTCGATCTTACCGCTCGTAACGACTGGTCTTCCGCGTTGGCGTTTACAGAAAGTATGAGTTTCTTTTATCCTTCGGTAGGTGCTACTTTCTTGTTGGACGAGATGTTCCATATGAATGACGATCTGTTCGATATGGTGAAGTTGCGTGCTTCTTATTCGGTAGTAGGTAACGATATTCCGGCATATTACTCCCGTCCGGTAGCCACTTTGTCTAAATTGACCATCACATTGCCGACGGTTATGCCGTTCACGGATTGGAAACCTGAAAAAACGTTCTCTATCGAGGCCGGTTTTGACTTGGCAATGCTGCACAACCGTTTACGCACGGAGTTTACTTTCTATAAGGCCAATACGAAGAACCAGTATTTCCAGGTGTCGGCACCGGTAGCATCGGGATATAGCAAAAGAAATATTAATGCCGGTAATGTGGAGAACTTAGGTATCGAGGCTTCTGTAAGTTATCGTCTTGATTTCAACCATGATTGGTCGTGGACGCCGGGAATCAATTTCTCCTATAACAAGAACGAGATAAAAGAACTTTGTCCGGGGTTGGAAGAGTATAATCTTGCCGAGGCTTCCGCTTTCATTATGAAGTTGAAAAAGGGTGGCTCTTATGGTGATATATATACGTATGATTTCCAATATGACGACAACGGAAATATAAAATTGGATAACACCGGAGCGCCTCTGTTGACAAGTGATGCCGATACCTATGCCGGAAACTTTAACTCGAAATTCCATTTGGGATGGTCTAATACGATCAATTGGAAGAATCTGAATATCTATGCTTTGGTTGACGGTAAAATCGGAGGTAAAGTGCTTTCTATGACCGAAGCGATTATGGATGGATACGGAGTATCTAAGGCGACAGGAGATGCTCGTTTGAACGGCGGAGTACCCAATAAGGACGGTTCCATGATCGATGCGGAGAAATATTATTCGAGAGTAGGAGGGCGTGCACAAAATGCCGGTTTTAATGCTATGGAGTATATGTATTCTGCCACTAATTTCCGCTTGAGGGAACTTTCTGTCGGATATACATTCGAGAATTTATTTGGAATGAATAAGAACCTGACTGCTTCTGTTGTCGGTCGTAATCTATTCTTCTTGTATAAAAAGTCTCCTTGTGATCCTGATATTTCCGGTTCTACGGGAAATGGATGGCAGGGTATCGACGTATTCAGTCTGCCTGCTACACGTAGCTGGGGACTAAACTTGAAGCTGAATTTTTAATACATAAGATAAAAACGATATGAAGAATTGTTTATTTAAATATAAATCTCATTTGGCTACGGCTTTTATTGGTTTGTGCCTTGTGTCTACGGGGTGTACTGATAAGTTTGAAGAAATTAATACGGACCCGAAAGGTGTCGATGATTCGGTAACCGATATGGTGGATAAGATTCAAAGTCCGTTGGACAATATTATTCCTCCCCAGGAACATCGCTATCAACTTTGGGCGAATCTTACTACGGATATCTTTGCCGGTTTTATGATGGGGGTGAATGATTTCGGTGGATCGAATAATTATAATTATCAACTCAGACCGGACCATTGTGCTCAGACATATGATGACTTCTATTTATATGTGTTTAAGTATACCAGCCAATATATACCGCAGTGTAAAGCACTGGAACGCTTTGAACTGGCAGCCATGATGCAGATTGCCAATGTAGCTGCTATTTTACCGGTAGTTACTTCTTATGGTCCTGCACAGTATTCTTGTGTGTTGGAAGGTTCGGATACGTATTATTATGATTCTGAAGAAACAATTTACAAGCGTCTGTTTCAAGACCTGAAAGAGGCTGTTGAATGGTTGAAAGATTTTCGTGACAGTAGTCCTTCTCAGGACCTCTTGGATGATTTTAAACGGGCGGATAAGGTTTGTGACGGAGATATCGATAAATGGATCAAATTTGCCAATACATTGCGTTTGCGTATTGCCATGCAGTTGGTGAAGGTTTATCCGGACTCTCAGAAAGAAGCCGAAGATGCTGTAAGAGACGGAGTGTTGACAAATTCGGATTCGGATGTGGTATTGAAATCCGGTTTGATGCTTTTCCGTATTGAAGACTTATGGAATGATACCCGTGCCAATGCTAATATAATCTCTATCTTACAAGGATACTCAGACCCTCGCTTGGAAAGATGGTTTGCTACTAATAATGCGGATATCTATAGTACGGATGATGAGTTGTCTCCTGTTGTGGAGAAAGCTACCAAATATCTGGGAGTACGGCAGGGAGTGCCGATGACCCGTACCGAATATCAAGGATACTCTAAAACGAGCCGTGTCGGTATTCCGGAACAGGGGCCCCGGCCGGTATTGCGTGTGGCTGAGGCTTATTTTCTCCGTGCGGAAGGTATGTTGAGGAACTGGAATATGGGAGACGGAACTCCGGAAAGCCTGTATAACGAAGGAATTCACAGTGCTTGGGCCAGTGTATTGGGAGATGAATCCGGATGGGCCGGTACTTACGAAAGCTATATCAACGGGTTTATCAATACTGAAGAAGGCGGTGATTTTGATTGGGAACTGTTTGAAGGTGGTTTCGGTTCTGCTCCTTATATCAATTATCGTAATCAGGAATATAATTATTATATCGAGGAGAATGGTAAGCAGGTCGGTATCAATCGCATTTCGGTAAGGTGGCATGATGAAGATTCTCCGGAAAAGAAATTGCAACGCATCATCACTCAAAAATGGATTTCTTTCTTTCCTACTTTGTCTTCTGTGGCATGGACGGAATATCGCCGTACAGGTTATCCTAAATTGATACCTATCCCTTCGGACTTGAATTATAGTAACGGGGCTATCGATACGGAACTTCAGATACGCCGCTTGCCTTTTACACAAAGCGAATATCGGGGTAATACGGAGGAAGTGAATAAGGCACTCGGCTTGCTGAAAGGGCCGGACAATGGGGGTACCCGTTTATGGTGGGATGTAGACAAAGGAAATTTTGAATAATATACGGATAGAAATATTTTAGTTTATCAATTTAATTAAATTAATTATGAAAAACAGGTTTAGTTTATTGTGCAGTGCTGCACTTTTACTGGCATCTTCTGTTTGCGCACAGACGGAAGTGCGGATGGACATGTATGTACCTCTTTTCAACAGTGGGGAATGGTATGACAGTCAGAATTTTGAATCTTGGGAACCCGGACAGAATCCGGAAGAAAACTTCTTTATTTCCCGCGTTCGCCCGCGTGAGCGTTTTGTAAATGAAAAAACACAGGTGTATCCTGCCGAGGATGCTAAAGGAAAGAAGGTACTTTGGTGGATGCCTATCTCTAATGGTGATTGGACATTGAATTTGCCGTCTTATTCTATGCGAAACGATATATTCAGTATGTGGTCTTATCTGGATGTACATGGTGGATGGAATCAACCGATGTTGCGTTCTTCCGGTACATTTGGAGATGTTTGCCATAAAAACGGTGTCCGGAATTCCGTGCTTGTGTTCTTTGATTCCGGAAGTACGATTGATTACACCAAGCCGTCACAAAATGCTCCTTCTAAGTTTTTTGCCATGTTGTTTAAAGAAGAAGGCGGAAAGTTTGTGAATGCGGAAAGACTGGTGAAGATGTTCCGTTATTATGGAATTAGTGGTTGGAGCATCAATCCGGAGGTGAGTATGACTCAGGATACGGCAAATAAATTGCAGGACTTCCTGGTTGCTTGTCGTGAGGCTGCTGAAAAATTAGGATGGGGAGATCAGTGGAACTTATGTTGGTATGATTCCATGCTGAACTCCGGTGGTGTTTCTTTTTCTATGAATACTTTGTATTCAAGCAATCAAAACTGGTTTGCTTACCGTGATGATAGGACGAAACAGGTTGCCGATCATTTCTTTTTGAATTATAATCATGGATCCGGCCAGATTACTAATGCGGTGAGAACAGCCAAGTCATTGGGACATAGTCCTTTTGATGTGTATACGGGGCAGCACATCGGAACTCGTGGATTAGGCGATAGCTGGGAATCTATCATGGAGAACGAAATTTCTATCGGTACCTGGGGTGAACATAGCCAAAATAATATTTTCTATAACAGTACGGATAAGGGATCGGCTCCTGAGATTCAGTCGCAGGTGTATACGGAGAAACTGGAAATGTTCTTCAGCGGTGGTAACCGTAATCCGAAAAATACCCCTGAATATATCACGTCGAGAGGAGACCTTTCTTATGCCAATATGCAGAAATTTAATGGTGTAGCTACAAAGGTTGTTGCGCAGAGTACTTTGAATGAATTGCCTTTTGTCACTTATTTTAGCTTGGGTAACGGGCTTTGTAACTATGAAAAAGGGGAGAAATTCAGTGATTTCCAATGGTATAATCTGGGTATGCAGGACTTTATGCCGACTTGGAGATGGTGGGTAATAGACGATAACGGAAACGTACCTGCTGATGCGATAAAATGTGATCTTTCTTATGATGAGGCTTATATGGGAGCTAACAGCTTGAAATTTAGTGGCAAGACTGCTAAATCGAATGTTCGCTTGTTTAAGACTCAGTTTGCGGTGAAAGGTTCTGAAAAAGCGACTTTGGTTTATAAAGTTAAAGAAGGAACGGATGCCAAAATGAAGTTGACATATAGCCTGCAAGGATCGGAAGATCAGTTTAAATCAGTAGTTGTTCCTGCGGCAAAAGCGGGCGAATGGTCTACTGCTACCTGGAAACTGAGTGACTGGGGAATTAATAATGGAGATGTAATTGCTTGCTTGGGAGTAACCATAGAGAATACGGATGAGAAATATGCCGTGAATGTAGGAGAACTTTCAATTGTTGATCCTGCCAAGACATTCAATCCTGTAAAACCGACTATTATAACAGACGGTTATGAGATGCAAATGAATCATTCTGCTTATAATTATGAAACAATCAAACTGATCTGGAAAGCTAAAGACAGCGAAGACCCATGGACTACCGTGTATAATGATGATGTTGATACTTGGTATTATGAAGTAATGGTACGTGAGGACGGAGGTGAACCTAAAATGGTGAACCGTACGACTTCATGGGCAGCCGTAACGGTGGTACAGTTGACTGCTACCAGCAAGACATTTGAAATGGGAGTTCGTGCAGTGGCCCCCGACGGTGTTACCCGTTCGGAAATCGCTTGGCTTGATCAGGTATTCGAACATAAGTATGAATACAAGACGGGTATTGTATTTGACGGTCGTAAAATCGTTCCGGATGAAGAGTTTACTATCTCGTTGGAAGACCCTACAATACCGACTGCTCATTGGATTTTAACAGCAGAAGACGGAACTACTGTCAAGGAAGAAGACGGACAGGCTATTACTGCTTCCTGCCCATCTGTAGGTTTGTATAATCTGAGTGTAAGTTTTGATAATCCGTCACCGGAAGACCCGGATGCCGTATATCAGAAAACATATGACGGGCTGGTGGTTGTTACTCCTGAAGCGACCGGACGCTATCCGAAAGCTGACTTTACTTTTGATGAAGATATCGATATCTCTGAAGGACCTCAGAATGTAACATTTACATTTAACGGTATTAAGGGTGAAGGTTATACTTCCAATGCTATCGACTTGACTGACGGTACTCATTTCTTTGCTGCCGATCCGGCGGTTTTGGGGACTCCTTCTACTATTACTATGGCTGCTTGGGTGAAACCGACTAATCTGGCCGGACAGGTGATGTCTTTGCGTGATTTGGGTACAAACCCGAGTTGGGGATCTACCTGGATTTATCTGGAGAAAGAAAAGACGACCGGTCAAGTACAATTCTGTTTAATGGGACGTGATCGTGGCTCAGACTTTAAGGACATGTTCTCCGGAGTAGAAGTGAAGATCGGAACTTGGTATCATATCGCTATGGTATTGGATAGAGATAATAGAGAAGTTCGTCTGTATGTAAATGGTAAGCGTGTTGCTGAGCAGAGCGTTTCATTTAAAACTTCTTATGATTTGTATTCTTTGGGTACGGAAGGATTCCAGGGATCGATCGATGAGGTTCAGTTCTGGAATAAGGCATTGACTGACGAAGAGATGGCAGTGGCTATGTACGGCTATACTCCGGACAAAGTACCGGCAGGATTACAGGGATATTGGATATTTGAAGACAAGTGTGCTGATAATGACAAGAAATTCCCCAATTTGGGTAAGGCCGGTGAAGAGTTTCCGGGTGGTGTCTTTAAAGGGACGACTATGAACGATAATGATAATCTGACTCCTTCGATTGTTCCGGGTTCTACCTGGCTTTCCGGTAATACTAAAGTGGAAGCTACGTTGACTTGGGACTTCAAGGGAGCTGCTAATGTCGATTTGTCAAATATCGAAGCTCCGGTAGTCACTTATGAAGAAGAAGGAAATTATCCGGCAACATTGACAGTTACAAATGCCTATGGTACGGATGTGAAAGAAGTAACTGTAAAGGTTGAAAAAGGTGGAGTCGGTATTGAAGATATCAATAAAGATTATGTAACGATTACCCCGACGGTATTTACGGATAATGTTGCCGTAGGTCTGATAGATGCAGGTACTTATACTATGACTGTTTACGATTCAAAAGGTATGTTGGTAAAAAGATTACAGAAAGATTGTGTGAATAACGAGACGGTTCATATTGATTTGGATGTAACTTCCGGTATCTATCTGCTGAAAGTCATGAAAAATGATATGATCTTGAAATCAGCTAAAATTATAAAGAAATAAAGAGTTGGTTTAAGTTGATTGTAATGGCTACAAACTGTTGAAAATATGGTTTGTAGCCATTTTTATATAATAGACTGCATTTCTTTTTGTACGACGATGAGGTATAGCAATACGGGCAGGTATTCTTTGAACTCTTTTCTGAGCATATCCATTGTTTTTTGTTTGTATCGGTTGATTGATTTTACGCTTAGGTTTAATTCTTCCGCTATTTCCGCATGAGTCTTTCCTTCAAAGAAATTTTTAGTAAAAACAATGCGGTAGTTTTGAGGGAGTCGCTCTAATGCTTTGAACAGCATATCATAAAGTTCGTTTAAGGTATATACGCTATCTGATTCTGTGGCATAGACAGGTGGTTGCTTTTGGCAGAGTTCATTATAATTCCATTCGTATTCCAAGTGTTTTAAATAGTTGAGACAACTATTGCGTACACATATTTTCAGATATGCGGTTGCGGTATCTTTCTTTAATTCAATAGAGTTTCGTTTATCCCAAAGAGAGGCAAATACATCAGAAACGATATCTTCACAAATAGCCATATCGTTTATGAACCTTTTTGCGTAGATACAAAAGGGAGCATAATATTCTTCATACAGCTTCCGGAATTCTTTTTCGTCGTTACTTTCGTGTAGGGATATTCTCATTATATACAATTAAAGTTCTTATCGGCTTGATGGCGTTACAAAAATAATAAATACTATTTTCTAAAAGCATGGATTGGATTTGTTTTTTTCAGAAATCAAAAAAAAGTAGGGAAGCTGTCCTACCGGCCGGGTTTCGATTGTAATATCCATGAGTTGAATTTCTCCTGTAGAGTTATGAATCTCTTAATTTTATCTCCAATTTGGCTGTTTATTAACAAATTTATTTTATACTTGCAGTTGTATCTGCCAATAATATGGTAATTTAGCACTTTGTGAATGGGGTTAAAAAAGCGAGAAACTAATAAAAAAGAGGCCTCTCCCCAGCCCTCTCCGTGGGAGAGGGAGCTAAGTTAGTTTTGTAACTAATTAATAGACAATAGTATCTGTACCCCCTCTCCCACGGAGAGGGTTGGGGAGAGG
>OGQG01002347.1_pt1 | contig 11428 bp, 8 predicted proteins | sample 1553201 | NCBI WGS metagenome assembly OGQG01 (sample SAMEA2579925, study PRJEB22360) | human gut metagenome | biome: human gut; feature: human-associated habitat; material: faeces | place: Denmark | collected 2008/2010
ATATGAAAATATGTGAGCTTTTTAATCTTAGAATGGTAATGTAATAAAGAATACAAAGTAATGAACATGGTAATGATAATGAATTATATAAAGATATTGGAGAGGACAAATGTAAGCGACATTTGTAGTTCTTTTGTTAGAGGTGGTTTTGTAGTTTATGAACATTCTGCTGTCCAGTTAAAAGCGTTGTTTTCTCACTTACTCATGTATATTTTGTGTTCATACAAATTTCCATACAATTGCGAAATTTTGTATGGAAAATATTGACAATGTAAGGGCCCCAAAAATGGGATAATTATTGCATTTGTTTTATGAACTTAATAAAAGTAGTAGTAATATGAAATTTAAATACCATATAGTTTTACTTTTTGCTTTATGTTTCTGCTTGGAAATGAAAAGTCAGACAATTGCTGTTAAAAGTAATTTGTTATATGATTTAACATCAAGTATAAATGCGGGCATAGAGTTGGGGCTGGCCCCCAAGTGGACATTGGATGTTACTGGGCAGTTCAATGCCTGGGATCTGTCGCATAATAGGCGTTGGAAGCACTGGGCTGTACAACCCGAAGTGCGCTATTGGCTATGCGACCGTTTTAGTGCGCATTTTTTTGGATTTCACCTGCATGGCGGTCAATACAACATCGGTGGAATAGACGGGAAAGTTAAATTCCTGGGTACTGATACTCGGAAACTGAAGGATTCCCGTTATCAAGGCTGGTTTGTAGGTGCAGGCGTAGCATACGGCTATGCGTGGATTCTCGGTCACCATTGGAACTTGGAGACGGAAATCGGTTTCGGTTATTCTTATACCCGTTATGATAAGTTTCGGTGTGCAGGATGTGGGAAAAAGGTAGAAACAAACAAACCACATCATTACGTGGGACCTACGAAAGCAGCCATTAACTTGGTTTATCTATTTTAAATTGCAATGAACATGAAAAGGACGATATTCATACTGGCAATCCTGCTGGGCATAGGAAATATGTTGAAAACTATGGCGCAAAGCACTAGAGACATCACACCCGGTGTTTCCATTGAAAATTTCAACATGAATCGTGAGGGAAAATACCTTACCGTGGAGATAAATCTGGATCTAAACAAACTCAATGTGGATGCAAACCGTGCCGTACTGCTCACGCCGCGTCTGGTCAACGGAACGGATTCGCTGGACCTACCCTCGGTAGGAATTTACGGGCGTAGGCGATATTACTATTATGTACGAAACGGTATAGGAAGTATCTCGGGGGAAAATGAAACAGTTTATCGTGCAGCGGGTAAACCGGACAGTGTGGCATACAATAACCTCGCTGAGTACGAAGACTGGATGGACGGGGCAACGCTTAAGTTCCACCGTAGCGATTGGGGCTGTTGCCACGAGATATTAGCGGAATACGAAGGCATAGTAGGCCGCCATCGTGAAGCTTTCTTCCCGGAACTGGTATTTGTGCAGCCCAAGGCGGAAGTCATGAAAAGCCGTTCCCTGTCCGGTTCGGCGTACATCGATTTTCCGGTGGACCAGACGGTAATCTATCCCGATTACCGCCGCAATACGGTCGAGTTGGGCAAGATACAGGCGACCATCGACTCAGTGCGCAATGACAAGGACATCACCATCACGTCCGTGTGGCTGAAGGGTTTTGCTTCGCCCGAAAGCCCCTACAAGCACAATACCGACCTTGCCATCGGGCGTACCGCTGCACTCAAGAAACACATAGGCCAGTTGTACCACTTTGCGGACAATATCATCCAGACCGATTACGAGCCGGAAGACTGGGCGGGCTTGCGTCGCTATGTGGAACAGTCTAACATAGACCACCGAACAGAGATTCTGGTAATGATAGACAGCGACATGGAACCGGATGCCAAAGAAGCGAAAATCAAGCGTACCTATCCGGAAGAATACCGCTTCATGCTGCAGAACTTCTACCCGGCATTACGCCATACGGATTACCGTATCGACTACAACATCCGCACGTTCAGCGAGGCAGACGAAATCCGCCGCATCATGGCAGAGCAGCCGCAGAAGCTGAGCCTGAACGAGTTTTACCTTGTTGCCGGGAAATATGAACCCGGTACGGACGAGTTTACCGAGGTCTTTAATACGGCCGTGCGTATGTTCCCTAACGATGAGATTGCCAACCTCAATGCCGCCAATGCCGCCATCCGCAGGGATGATTTCGGTACGGCACGCAGGTATCTCGACAAGGCAGGCGACTCCGCCGAGGCGGTCTATGCACGGGGTGCGCTTGCCGTGCGCGAAGGCTATATCGACACGGCACGCAGGTACCTGAGCAAGGCGAAAGAGATGGGGCTGGAAAAGGCGGCACTCACGCTGAAAGAACTGGACGAAAGGCAGAAATGACATCCAATCAATCATATAAACCAAGAGAGAAGAAACATATTTTCAAACATTTTAATTTATCCACAATGAAAAGAAATTTATTATTCATGTCTGTGCTGGTATCCCTGTTCTTGGCGGGATGCTCACAGGAGGAGATTGCTCCTAACGGTGAGGACAACGGTAACGGCGAGGCCAATACCAGTTATATGGCCGTAAACCTGGTGTCCTCTGATGTGATGGGTACGCGTGCCGCTCAAGGTTACGAGGATGGAAGTGAAGCTGAAAACCATGTTACCAAGGTCCGTTTCTATTTCTTCAACGGGGTCGGTGGTGCCGTCAACGTTAAACTTCAAAACGGCAGTTATGTAAACTACTATGACTGGACTCCGGAGAAAGGGGATCAGTCAGATGGTACAAACACAGGCGATGACATCGAGAGTAAACTCAAGGCCACGATTGTCATCAATACCGCGGCAGGTGACGGGATTCCCCAAAGGATAGCGGCTGTGCTGAATCCCACTGGCTTGGATAACACTTCAAAAAGCCTTTCCGAATTGAAGGCTGTTGTCGCTGATTACGCCGCTTCCGGAGAAAACGGTCTTACTTCAAAAGGGAAATTCGTGATGTTCAATTCCGTCGGAGGCGGAGGTGAAGACTTCAGTACGACCCTCATAAAGGATGAGAACTTGTGTAAGACGGAGGCAGATGCCATAGCTCACCCCGTCACTATCTATGTGGAGCGCAGCGTGGCAAAGGTAAGGGTCACCTTGGATGCCAATATGGGCTTCACCGATAACAAACTGGCATTGAAGGATAAGGACGGTAAAGACCTCAAAGTTGGAGGAGAGCAGGTTTATCTGCAGCTCGACGGTTGGGGCCTGACTGCCGAAACTTCCGAAGGAAGGCTGGTCAAGAAAATCAATCCCAAATGGGAAGGGACTTGGTGGTACACGGCATACCGTAGTTTCTGGGCCATCAATTCAATGAGTGCCACGAACACGAACAAATATCACAGTTATAACGATATCGAAACTTCCTTCGGTACAGAGAATGTGTTGTACACCAATGAAAATGCCCAGTTGACAGACATAAATGGTGCAGAAGGGCTGGTAAAAGAAAGAACAAAATTTATTCTTAAGGGCAAGCTTTGTAAGGCAAACGGTGATCCTTTCACTATTGTAAGACACCTTGGGGCTCATTTTGCCGATACTCAGTCTGAAACAGAGGCTGAAAACCTCATAGAATTGAAAAAGAGCATCCTTGGTCTGCTGAGTGCCAGTGGTAATAATTACTATTATTCAACAGAAAGCGGACGAGAACAAATCGGTACCGGTGACCTTCAGATTATAGTTGTATCCCAAGAAGAGAACGAGAACAGCCAGAACAACTGCTATGTGTATGCTCAGTTAACAACTGATGCTGCCGCTAAAACATGGTTCACCTCTTTGGAAGGAGGAACGGCTATTGAAGCCACGGAGATTAACGGCAAACTTGCGAACGAAGAAATAGTCGACAGGGCTCTGGTTTGGAACTCCGGCATGACATACTATTACAACAAGATTAAGCATCTGAATGACTTTGACGGTGTAGTCCGTAACCACATCTATGCTATAAACGTGACAAAGATCGCCGGTCTCGGTACTCCTGTTTACGATCCTGATGAGATAATTTATCCCGAGACGCCTGAAGAAAACGACCATTACATCGCGGCTCAAATCAATATCCTGTCCTGGCGTGTTGTTGATGAAGACTATGAATTGGTGTGGTAATATGATCCCTGACGCCCGAAGGCGTTCCTGATACATACAAAGTGTGGGAGGCGGCTCCCCGTCTCCCACGCATATTAATAAAACAGAATAACAAATACAGTACCCGCCCATCGGTACACAAGGGAGGTGTGGCCTTGGAAACCTGAATACAGAAAACAGGAATCCCACTTGACGAGAAAATCCGGATGCGGAAGTTCCGCACACCATATATAGAATAAGTAAGATATACATTCAAGAAAGAGTAAACGATATGAATATACGGGCATTGATAAGGAATGTGGTAGCCAAGGTCTGCATGGCGTCAGTCTGCCTGTTGGCTATGTCGTCCTGTGACAACTGGCTCTACGAGGAAGAAGGCGACTGTTCGGTGTATTACCGGCTCAAATTCCGCTACGATATGAACCTGAAGTGGGCGGACGCTTTCGCAAACGAAGTAACGTCAATACACTTGTATGCCTTCGACAAATCTGGCGTGTTGGCATGGCAGAAAGCGGAACAGATTGTTCCGGGAACAGCAGAAAACTATTCGATGCTGCTCGACCTGCCTGCGGGTGACTACAAGCTCCTTGCGTGGTGCGGACTGCAGAACGACGGAGAGCAGGACGAATCATTCTCCGTACCCGAAGCCCGTGTGGGAGAAACCCGTATGGAGCAGTTGCAGTGTGCGCTTAATCGTCAGCACGATGAATCGGGCGCATACAGTAATGAACACTTGTATCGTCTTTTTCACGGCGTGCTGGACGTGTCGCTGCCTGTCAACGATGATGGCGGCAGTTATGAATACATCATGTCTTTGATAAAGAACACCAATCACATCCGTGTTATCCTGCAGCACTTGTCGGGAGTAGATGTGAACAAAGATGACTTCATCTTCCGCATTGATGACGAGAACGGTTTGATGGCGTACGACAACGAACTGCTGGAGGACGAGAATATCAACTACCGTCCCTGGGATGTACAGAATGTAGAGGCAGGCATTGGCATGGATGGCAACCGTGCCGTCAGCAATGTGAAAGGTCTTGTCGCCGACTTCACAGTCGGCCGCCTGATAGAGACACACCGCAAGAAGATGATACTTGCCATCGACACCAAGGACGGCAAGAAGGTGGCACGTATTCCCGTGATGGACTACGCCTTGATGGGAAAGGAGTATTATGAGAAGGAATACCGTTATCCGATGAACGAGAGGCAGTTCCTCGACCGTCTGGACGAGTGCGTGATGACTCTTTTTCTCGATGAGAATAACAACTGGGTAAGCAGCGTCATTCAGATTCTGTCATGGCGTGTGGTATTGAGTAATGTCGATATTGATTAGGAAGAAGGATTTGACTGATGAAACCGAACATTATACATAGCATTGTAGTCTGCCTGGCGGCATTCACACTGCCGTTTATGGTGGCGTGCAGCAGTCAGGAAGAATCCTTGCCGGACAACGTTACGGAAGCTGCCTTATATCTGAATATCGCCACCATAGGACAAACAAGGGCGAGTACGGCAGAACTGCCTGACAACGAGAAGATGAAAAGCGTGCGTGTGGTTGTATTACACGCAGCTGATGGAACGGTGGAACATAACCGCCACTTTTTGTTGGAGGGTGCGCAGGCACAGAAAACCATCTTGCTCAAGGTAACACCGAACGAAAAGAAGAAGATATTCCTCTTCGCCAATGAAGAGAGCGTGTCCACGGTAAAAGGTGTAACTGTAGAGGATGAAAATCAAACGCTGACCACTTTCTTCAACAGTTATACAGAAGGAATGTCCGGCTTTGAAGCTGCGGTGAACAACCTATACTTCGCTCCGGACTATTCGGGCGGAAAACCCATCCCGATGTCCTCCATGTACGAGATAGATTTTCCTGAAAAAAGGAATTTCGATGGGACGTTCTACGTGATACGTGTCGCCACCAAATTCATGGTGAACTTTATGAATTGGCGTGGTGAGGAAGTAATTGTGGAAAATTTCACCATAGCGAACCATACCGATAAGAACTTTCTGATGGCGCATGTCAATGACAGCGAACAGAATGAGCTACTTTTCAACGGAAAAACTTGGATAGACTGGTTGAAGGAGGTTTCCGATGCCTCGTCCGAGGATGACGATTACGCCACTACGGAAGCCGCCGGCTGGTTGAAGGATTACGAACTGCCTGAACAAGCGGATAAGGAAAAGACCTATACCCATGGGAGGGTTACTGTAGGATTGCCGACAGTGGATATAGACAACCCGAATAATTCAAAACCGGGTGTGGCGAAGAATATTCCCGTTTTCTACCTGCCCGAAAGCAAGAGTCCCAAAGCGGAAGCAACAGACGGTGAGCAGGAGTACACCCTGACAATCAAGATAAACGGAAGAGATGAACCTTTCGTCTGCAAGTTACCCAACTTGAAGGCACTCTTCCGCAACACTCATGTCGTGGTGGATATAACAATGTATAATAGTAATGAAATCATAGTGGATGTGATTCCATATAGCGAGGTAAACCTTGAACCGGAATTCGGATTATAAAACAATAAATAAGTGTATATGAAGCATTTTGTACGACATATCATTCTCTTTCTGATGATAGCAACCGTCACAGGTTGCTATGATGAATTTATGAAAGAAGAAATCATAGGTGAAGGCAAGGCAAGTATATCCGCCACTTTGGACTTCAAACCCATGTCCTCGACACTGAGTCGGACACGGGCTGCTGGAGACGCACTGAAGGATATTAGTAGTTTACATGTTTTGTTGTATGATAAAGACAAGAATTTAAAAAATAAATGGAAGATAGAGGGATATTCCGAGTCCGATGAAAACCGTACGGATAAAGATGCGGAAGCAAATCCAAATGGCGAACACCATACAGCGGAAACAACCACCAAACGCGCCACTTTCAAGCTGCCGGAAGAAATCGACTTCGGCAAGTATTATATGTATGCCGTGGCGAATATTCCCGACCTGCTTACAAATACGTCATATGATGACGCTATAAAAACAGTTGACGGACTCAAGAATATTCCCCTCACATGGAATTCCGAAGAAGTGGCAAACAATGGCGAAATGATAGGCTTCTTCACGAAAAGTTCCGTGCCCGCTCTGTCGGCGGATGACGAGTCTCTTGTAGTGAATGAAAAAAGCGTAAAACTCCATGCGTGGCTACGCCGGGCGGCTTCCAAAGTGACCATCGCATACGATGGTACGAACCTCAATGATAATGTATCCATCTATATTATGGCTGCCTCCATAAAAGATATACCTAAGTCATGCCCGCTGGGAACCGAGAATACTCCCGACCACATTGATTCACTCATACATGATGGGGGGATTATAAAATATTTCGAGGGAGATGTTCAGCCTGGTTTGGACAATTTCATAACCCAATATAAAGCCGTCGTTACTAATCATGCACCAACTCTGACATACGGGAATCATAGGGAAACGGCAGAATCTCTTTTCTTCTACGAGAATAGGCAGGGAGCAGGAGAAAATATGCCCGACAAGCGACAAGATGCAAACGGAGATGGGCAGTTGGATTATCCCGGATTGCCAGGCGACGATACTTACAGATTGAAAGATGATGTACCCTACGGCTCATACATCGAGGTTGATGCGATTTACCGTTCGGAGAATCTTGGAAAACCGGGAGTCGGAATCATAAAATATCGTTTCATGCTGGGACAGAATGTGGAAAAAGACTACAACGCTACACGAAACTGCCACTACAAACTGACCTTGAAATTTAAAGGATATGGTAATGATGTAGATTGGCACATAGAATACAAACAACAGGTTCTTGAAGTGACAGAACCTAAAGTGATGAATTATCAGGGAAAGGTTTTCATACCGGAGAATCGTCCGGGAACTGCTAATTATAACTATGGACATAATTTCGAGGATAATACCATCACAGTCACCAGTTACATAGAGGAAAACAACACAATGGTGAACTGGAAAATGGAAATTGATGAAGGCGATGGTTACAAGCCCGCTGAAGAAAGCGAATGGTTTGAACCAGTCATTACGGACGGTTATCTCCCTTATGTAAAGCATGTCACATTCAAACCAAAATCTTTAAACAAGGAGGAAATAGATATAGACAAGCTGCTTCAGGATGCTTCGCCAAAAGGTTCGGAGGCTGCTCCTTACAACCTCGCCAATCCGGGACAAATAATTGCTCCTGCCAGTGCAACGATAAAATGCACGGCCAACTGCTATATAGTAGATGCTCCGGGGTACTATATTTTACCGTTGGTGTATGGCAACGCCTATCATAACTTTCAGCCAAACGAAAATGCTTATAAATACACTGGCAGTTATACAGGCGATCAAATCCTTTCGACGTTTAAGGATTATTTGGGGTATGATATAACAAGCCCCGATATTCAAGACCTCACCAAAACGGAGTACACTCCCCGAAGTGCATTCCTTATATGGCAGGATGAGAATAATTTGATTCCATATACTGTTCATAATCCGACCAATGACATAAAATATCTTCCTGATGCCTACGGAGGCAAAGGTGGAATCCTATTTCGCGTTGAAAAAGGTAATATAAAGCAAGGAAACGCCGTGATAGGAGTTAGTACCGGTACAAAAGAGGCCGGTACCACAACTATTCCTTCTGTCATGTGGAGCTGGCACATCTGGGTGACTAATTTCAGTTACCTTGAAGAGGATGATAAAAACATCGAAGTCACCAGTCATGACCCTTCCCAAAAGTTTAAACTTCTACCGGTGAATCTGGGCTGGTGTTCCGGCCACGGCGATAAAATAAAATATTATAAGGCACGAAAGTGTAAGGTGAAGGTTACGGCCGGCACGAAAGAAGAAGTCATAGAACTTGAACAGAAATCGCACATAGCCTTTACACGTGGCAACAATCCATATTACCAATGGGGACGTAAAGATCCTTTCGTCGGTGCGACAGGAAATGTACAAAATAAGCGACGGTATTATTCTGTTGATTGGTCTGATGATGCGAATCCACCTATGCTCTCTGCAAGTACTACACCTGATGGAGATCGCTATACCACCCGAGGAGCTATAGATGCGGGTGTGCTCATACAAAATCCGCAAAAGTGGCATAATCCACGGCGTAAACAGAACCTTGTTCCGGGTGGTTATCCTTACTTGAGTGACAATGAGATATACCGCAATTTATGGCAAGGTCGAATCGAAGTTCAACCTGGTTCACCCAGCCTAAAGACTGTCTATGACCCATGTCCGGTTGGCTATCAGGTACCTCACTATACTGCAGTTTCCGGCTTTACCACCACGGGAGATAACACCAACACACCTTTCGAGTGGTATGACGTGCGGGTTGAAAATATTGCGGATTATAATGAATTAACCGGAACATGCGGAGAAAACGGGATATATTCAAAAGGTTTGTACGAGTTTTATATCAATCCCGACAAACTTCAGTCAATCATATTCCCCGAGACTGGCTATCGTGACTGGGATGATAATGTATGTGCATATCAAGTTGACATAAATGCTCCTATCGGCTATATATGGACTGCGGGAAATAAACAAGGTGATGATAATAACTCGTATAACTTCGAGTTTGCACGCAAAGACTATGCAGGAAACAGTTATATCCGTCCGAAAAACTTTTTCTATCCCTGCGACGGTATGCCGATACGCCCCTGCGTTTATGACCCCCATAGTATAACCACGCCTTAATGCTTGTAGCTATGCAGGATGTCAAATCACGGCATGGTGCTACGTTGGAACTGTGCCTTACTACTAATATGGCTGCGAAAGGAATCTGCCAACAAGAGGAGTTGGCAAGTTTCATAGCAATCCTCGCTTCCGGCAAACCTGAAGATCTTGATGCATATTGTGGCAAAGACAAGGTTATTCGCATCTACAACAATTTTCAACTCGGATTAGTCGGAAATACGATGTTGACCCTTCCTGATGGATATACACTTGATGGTATGGGACATAACTTGACAGTTACCGGTGGAAGTTTGACGATTAGCGGTGATGTAAGTGAATTGTGTATCAACGGGAAAAAACAAAATCAAATAAGGACAGCCTTAAAAAAGAAAAAATGCAACCGGACCAGAGGTTGCAAACTGGAGACGGAAGCGAAATACCGCCCGGCTTTGGAGTTATATGCTACTACCGACCTCTCCACTGCCGAGATATGCCGACAGTGTGGGGTTTCTCTCAACGGATTTTCCCGTTATGTCAATACCTACTATCGTCATTTGATGCTGGAACATAATGGTATAAAGTGCAGTCAGGAGGAAGCAGGCGATATCAAGATGAACCAGCGGCGTGGGCAGCGACCCGAAACCCATGCCAAATACAAGGAAGCTATCGCGGCGTGTGACAGCATGGACTATATAGAGTACAACGTATCGCAGATAGCTCGTGAGTTCGGATTGAGCGGCACGAACCTCGGCCGTCAGTTGCGGACGCATTATCCCAAAGTGCTGGAGTTTCGCGAAAGGGCACGGCAACGGTTGGGGCTGGGCGACGGCCTGCCCCGAGGCACACGCCTGTGGTGCAAGGAGCAGTATGCCGAAGCGGTGGAGCTTCTGCGTGCCGACCGTTATGTCACGGTGCAGGAGGCCGCCGACCGTTGCAATGTATCCTACACCGGATTGGAACAACACCTGATATTCTATCACAAGGAGCTTGTAGAAAACCGCATCAAGATACGCGAACAAGCTACCAAACAGCAACGCAAGGGCAAGATAACGGGACGCGGAACGCTTCATGTCCCGCCCCCTGAAACAATCGAGAAATATGCGGAGGCTCTCCACTTGTACCGCACTACACCCATGTCCGCCAGGAAAATAGCCAAGCGAACCGGCGTGTCGATAAGAGGTTTCTATGACTACCTGCAGACCTGGCACAAGGATTTGGTCTGTGAACGGAAAGGCATCCCTTACGAGGAAGGCAAGCCCGTGGATTGGTCATCCGTACGGAAATACAATCCGGACACCGCCGCCAAATATGCTGATGCCATCGCCCGGCTGAAAGAAGGCGGGCTCACTATGGCAAAGGTCGCGGCTGAGTTTGGCCTGCACCCTGAATGCTTCAGGCAATACCTGAAAGAGCACGAACCGGAATTGCACGCCTGTCTGGGAATGAAAAAAACGGAGAAGGGCAAAATGGTATCGCCTAAAAGCATGGAGAAATACAAGGAAGCCATACACTTATATGAAACGACCTCGGAATCCTTAAAATCCATTGCCCGCCGTTTCGGACTGAACGACTGCTCGCTGGGACAATTTATCAAACGCCATTTCTCTGAACTTATAGAACGCCGTAAACAGCAGGAACAAGTAAATCAATCCTCTATAATAAACTGAACACA
>OGQG01002352.1_pt1 | contig 11398 bp, 9 predicted proteins | sample 1553201 | NCBI WGS metagenome assembly OGQG01 (sample SAMEA2579925, study PRJEB22360) | human gut metagenome | biome: human gut; feature: human-associated habitat; material: faeces | place: Denmark | collected 2008/2010
AAAATCTGACGGCCGCGCTGTGCAAGGTTTCTTCTTGAAATATCAAGGCTTGACATAAGAAGATAGCTTCCTGAAGTCGTCTGTGTCAGGTTGATGATCTGGCGCACATATCCTGCGTGTACGTCCGGACCAGTAAGAAGAAGGCTTGACTGTGTAAGACTTCCTCCACTCTTATGCATGGACACAGCTGCCATATCTGCACCTGCTGCCATGGCAGAAACCGGAAGACCTCCTCCAAAATAAAAATGCGTTCCATGTGCCTCATCTGCCAGGCAAAGCATTCCTGCATCATGGGCCATCTTGACGATCGCACGCAGGTCACTGCATATTCCATAATAAGTCGGATTGTTTACCAGTACTGCAACTGCCTTTGGATGTTCTTTTATTGCTTTCTCCACTTGTTCCCTTTTCATTCCAAGGGAAATTCCGAGCCGCTGATCCACCTCCGGGTTTACATAAACAGGAATCGCACCGCATAAAACAAGTGCATTCAAAACACTCCTGTGGACATTACGAGGCAGTATGATCTCATCTCCACGTTTGCAGGCAGTCAGGACCATCGTCTGTACGGAACTTGTCGTGCCTCCTACCATCAAGAATGCATGTGCTGCTCCAAAAGCATCTGCTGCCAGTTCTTCTGCCTCCCGTATTACTGATACCGGATGGCAGAGATTATCCAGTGGCTTCATACTGTTAACATCGACACCTACACATTTTTGTCCCAGAAATTCTGTCAGTTCCGGATTGCCTCTTCCTCGTTTATGGCCAGGTACATCAAATGGTACAACCCTCATACGACGGAAAGTCTCCAGAGCTTCATGTATTGGTGCATGATTCTGGTTTAATTTAAAACGACTTCCTTTCATCATTCCTCCAATTCCAGTTTCCTTTGTATCAACCCTTAATCCACATTCCACAGACTGAATAAAAAAAGCAGGCAGGGCACTAAGCCACAAACCTGCGTTTGATCTATATCCGCATGCGTATCAGAGTCTATATAGCAATCATACTTTTACTACTCTTATTGATCGTTTCACAAGTCTGCGCTTTGGGCGCATCTCGGTTATCAAAGGAACCTACTTATAAAATTTGAGCTTTTAACTCAATCAATAAGGTAACCAAAGTTACCATAATCGGCAGTGGACCCGGCTGTCCGTATGGCCTTAACCCTGACGGGTGGTCCAAAACAATTGCTTTGAAAAGACTCTGTCTGTTACTCTGCATCTTCGTCTCTCAAAATCGAATTCATCATAACACGTAAAAAAAACGCTGTCAATGATTACTTAATTCACTACATTCACCACTTCACTGCGTTTTACATATATTTAATAAAATGCTATACTCAGTAACATAATATTACTTGAAGGATATGTATAAAATGAAGAGAATTGACTTTGAAAACGGGACCGTGACCGGAAACATTCTGGGTGCAACTCTGCCCATGCTAGTCGCTCAGATCTTAAATTTATTGTATAACATCGTTGACCGTGTCTATATCGCACGAATCCCCAAAGTAGGAACTACTGCACTTGGCGCAGTAGGACTTTGTTTCCCCATCATCGTGATCATCACGGCCTTCTCTAATCTGTTCGGAAGTGGCGGTGCGCCGCTGTTCTCCATTTACAGAGGAAAAAAACAGGAAAACACTGCCGTCCAGATCATGGATACTTCTTTTTCCATGCTCTGCATCTGCGGTGTTTTCCTGATGCTCATCGGCTTTCTGTTTGCCCGTCCGATCCTGGTCGTATTCGGTTCTTCTTCGAATGCCCTTACTTATGCTTATCCTTATATAATGATCTACCTGATCGGAACCTTGCCGTCTATGATCTCCATCGGAATGAATCCTTTTATCAACGCCCAGGGTTATTCAACTATCGGTATGCTTTCTGTTGCCATCGGAGCTGTTGCAAACCTTCTGCTCGATCCTTTGTTTATCTTTGTCCTTGGTTTTGGAGTACAGGGAGCTGCAATAGCTACTATACTCTCTCAGACTTTGTCCGCGGCTTTTGTTTTATTTTTCCTTACCAGAAAATCAGAATTAAAAGTCCGCTTTCTCAGGAAAAATGAAATTTCACAATGTACTGCTTATGCCAAAGACATTGTAAGTCTTGGCTCTGCCGGCTTTATCATGCAGCTGACAAACAGCCTGGTAACAATCTGCTGCAACAATGTACTCTCTGTCACGGGTGGCGATATTTATATCTCTGTTATGACCATCGTATCCAGTGTACGCCAGCTGGTGGAAACACCTCTTCATGCTATTAATGAGGGAGCATCTCCAATCCTGAGCTACAATTATGGTGCACGCCGTCCGAAGCACGTACGCAAAGCCGGTGCTGTAATGTCAGTCATGGTTCTTATCTATACTGCTGTTACATGGAGCATGATCATTTTAATCCCGGAGTTTCTGATCCGGATCTTCAGCTCCGACACCATGCTGCTGAAAGATGCAGTGATTGCATTAAAACAGTATTTCGCTGCATTTATTTTTATGGATCTGCAGTATATCGGGCAGACTGTATTTAAGTCTCTGAATAAGAAGAAATTTGCAATCTTCTTCTCTCTGCTCCGCAAGGTATTCATTGTAGTTCCGCTTACTTACCTGATGCCATATGCCCTGCACATGGGAACCAAAGGCGTGTTCCTGGCAGAACCTGTGTCAAATGTGATCGGCGGAAGCATCTGCTTTGTGACCATGCTCTGTACTGTACTGCCCGAACTTAAGAAGATGGAGAAGTAACTGCTTTTTCTTTGCGATTCAGATAAATAAAGAATCCCACATTCAAAATAATTCCTGTCACAGTTGCCACCGGTGCGGCCAGACCGATCTTGGTCAGGCTTGCATTTGGCTGGATACTCATATAATATGCCAACGGCAATCGAACCAGAAGTGTCTGGACCAGTCCCTGGATCATAACCCAGACGGTCTTATTATTTCCATTGAAATAACCAATCATACTGAACAGAATTGCAGTTACGATTGTCTCCGGTGCAAAACCTTTCAGATAGTCAAAGGCATTCTGGATAACTGAGGCATCGGTTGAGAAAATACTTGCGACTACATCCCCTTTAAACATCACAAGCACAAATACCAGGCATCCAACCACCAGTCCCACTCCGATTCCGGTAAACATGGACTGTTTTGCACGTTTTTTCTTTCCTGCACCTACATTTTGGGATACAAAGGACGCCATGGACTGCATCAGTGAACTTGGTACGAGCATTGCAAAGTTAACGATCTTGCAGGCCACCCCATATCCAGAAGAGGCTTCCAGACCAAGTCGGTTGACAAAGGCACAGAGTGCCAGGAAGGAAAGCTGAGTCAGGAACTCCTGCAATGCAAGTGGCAAACCAATCTGAAGAAATCTCTTACATTGTGGGTTCAGTCTGAAATCACTTTTTTTGATCGTAAACGGCAGATCTTTTTTGATAAGAAGAAGCACGGCAAATACAACGCTGAGCGCCTGTGCTGTAACCGTTGCAATTGCAGCGCCTGCTGCATCCATATGAAATCCGGCTACCAGGACCATATCTCCGATCACATTTACGATACATGCAACCAGTACAAAAAGCAGCGGTGACTTACTGTCTCCCAGCCCACGAAAAATTGCTGACAGCAGATTATAAGCTACAATGAAAAAGATTCCGCCACCGCAGATACGTACATAACTGGAGGTAAGATCAACTGCCTCAGTCGGTGCCTGCATCAGTACAGAAATCGGACGTGCGAAGCACACCATTACAAAAAACAATGCTATGGAGATGATCGTAAATACAACAACGCCGCCACCTATGACAGCTCCAATTTTTTCCGGTCTTTTTTCACCAAGATAACGGGCGATCAGGACCGTAATTCCCATTGCAAACTGAACTACTACAAAGGTTACCAGGTTCAGCACCTGGCTTCCGGTGGAAACTGCTGAAAGCCCTGATGTGGAACCAAATCTACCTACGACCAGGAGGTCAACTGCACCATACGCAGCCTGCAGGATCAAGGCTCCAAGAACCGGCATCATAAATGCAACCAGTTTTTTCAGGATGCTTCCCTGTGTAAAATCTGCTTTATCGTTTGTCATATTCTTTTCTCCTCTCGCACATAATCTGATAGAACTTTTCAATCGTACGGATCATACAATCCGCATCTTCCTCGGAAATGTCACCAAGAGAACAAGCCAGTTCACTGAAATAATCCTGATCATATTTCTGTGATAATTTTTTCCCCTCGTCAGTGATGGATATGTATGTGACACGTCCATCCTCTTTAGATGCAAACTTGTGAAGATATCCCTTTGCTTCCATCTCTTTTACTGTTCTGGTCACACCCGGGCGCGGCAGATTCATTGCATCACTGATATCCGAAATCTTTACCTGAACTCCCTGCTTTTCCAACTTTTGGATCGTATCCATATACTGAATATAAGACGGCATGACTCCCTGCGGAAGTGGTGGAAGCAGTTCCCTTATTCTCTTTGCCTGATAACATGCATCAAGCATCCTCTTAACTTTTTCGTTTGTCATAAAAAGCCCCTATATAGTTATCTTTGATAATTACCATTGTTAATTATATAGGAGTTGGAGAAATTGTCAAGCTCTCTCTTTCGCTGTAACAAAAAACAGAACTCTGCATTACTGCCGGGTTCTGCTTTTTCTGAATATGAATATGTTGACAAAGAAGAACATGATGCAAAACTGCTTTTCAGTGGTAAATTTCTCAAAGAATATCATGTGAACAAAGATACTGGCGAAATAGAAGAAATACAGTAAAAACAAAAGCCTTGACCACGAAACAAATGGTTAAGGCTTTTCTTTATACTATCGTAATACTAAACTTACGGTGTGATATGGTGTGATAGACCGAGTTAGGGAAAGTAGAAATCCCAAAAAGGTAATACGGGTATCACTTATGGAGAGTTATAGAGAGATAGGGCGAGTGCCTGTTAATCTTTCTTCTATAATACAACTATGTTGTTTCGTTTTCTTATCATAAAGCTGTTTTCATTTTATTTCAGTTTTTTCTTCAATTCCTGAATCAGCTCAAAGTAATCTCTGTGTTTCATCTCAGGGAAAGCTTTAAGAAGTCGTCCCTGACCGAATACAGTATGATTTGTGATGGAACTGGATAACTCGTCAAACTGTGCCTGAAGTTCTGCTTTTTTCATACGGAGCATTTCAACAGTTTTTTCTTTCTGGGCAGCTGTCGTCTCAAGCAGTTCGGCTTTTGCAAGTGCTGCCTGAACCTTTCTTTCGCCAACCTTCTGCGCAGTATCAATCGTAGTCGTTGCCAGTGTATCACTAAGCTTATCACTCACAATTCTCAGATCTGAGCTGACTTTATCCAATCTGGTAAGTTTCTTATTCAATCCACGGATAACTGCTACTGTTACAATAAAGTCTGTCAGATACACTGCATATAAGATTGCTATCACAACCCACTCCCAGGTTGCCGGTGTATGAGACACCTGATTTTCTACATATTTCTGAAAAACCTTTACTACCATAACGATTGCAAGGCCCCAGATCAGAGAGAACTCCAGGCAGATATATCCATGAAAATTCAACGGTTTATCTGAATAATCCCACCATCTTGCATGGAAACACACATCAAGCAGCCATCCTGCGATCAACTCAACCGCTGTAGCAAGAACAAATCCAAATACAAAGATCATTCCTTCACTCATCTGATGTCCACCACTTTGAATCGTATTAAGCAGGGCAAAAACAGAGAGCACACCAAAGCCATATACCGGGCAGACCGGTCCGTTCAGAAATCCTCTGTTTATTACTTTTCCAAGCGCAACTGCATGAAAAATAACTTCAACTACCCATCCTCCAAAAGAATAGACCAGGAAATACAGGCATATCTGAAAATATGTCATTCCACAAATCACTGCTTATTCCTCCTCTTTCATTTTCAATACAAGTAGCTTCATTATATCAGATAATTCTGTATTTACCTATCTATATCTTAAATAATCAAAGGTTACTTACTCTATCCGCAGCATTCGATACCCAATCCCAATGTGTGTCTGAATATATTGAATTTCATTCTTATCTGATTCAAGTTTTTTACGCAAAGTTGCCATGAAAACTCTAAGAGATGCAACATCATTTTCTGAAGACCTTCCCCATATCTGTTGTGTAATATAAGTATGTGTTAACACCTTACCTACATTACGAGATAATAAGCAAAGAAGTTTGTATTCAATAGGTGTGAGATGTAACTCCTCCCCTCTCATATAAGTACAGCCGGCAGTATAATCAATTTTCAGTTCTCCATTAATAAAAACAGCCGTCTTCTGTATCTCACCAGTCTGAATAACCGCAAGCCGTCTCTGTGTAACACGTATACGTGCAAGCAATTCTTCAACTGAAAAAGGTTTTGTAATATAATCATCCGCACCTGCGTCAAGAGCCTCAATCTTATCAGAATCCTCACTTCTGGCACTGATAACAATAATCGGCATATTGGACCAGGTACGAATTTTTTTTATCACATCTACTCCTTCCATATCCGGAAGCCCCAGATCAAGTAAAATGATATCCGGATTGTGTGAAGATGCTTCCAAAATCGCTTCTCTCCCATTTTCTGCTGTAAGATATTTGTACTCATGTGTTTTTAATGTTGTTACGATCAGATTTCGTATAGGGCGATCGTCTTCTACAATAAGAATTGATGTTTTATTCATTTAGTGTTACCTCACTTAACGGTAATGTAAAAACAAAAATACAGCCATGAGGATAATTATCCTTAAGTGTTAATTCCCCTTCATGTGCTTCAATAATCGAATGGCATAATGCAAGGCCCAGCCCCAAACTACGATGACTGTCAGCAATCGTAGTTTTTCCGGTATAAAACATCTCAAATATATGCGATTTCATTTCATCCGCAATCCCCGGTCCATTATCTTCTACACTTATTTGCGCTCTGCCATCTGTTCTTAATCCGCGAATACATATGGTTGAACCTTGCGGTGTATATTTTATCGCATTATCTATCAAATTAACAAGAACCTGAATGATAAGTCGAACATCCATATGTGCGAGAATCAGTTCTTCACATTCCACCTGAATCTTATAAGCATCATGCTTTCGGCTGATATGTCGCAGGGATTCTGCAATAACTTCATCGAGAAGCTGATCTGTGAATTTTATTTTCAATCTTCCATCATTTAATCTTGTGACAGATAACAGATTTTCTACAACACCAATAAGCCATTCTGCATCATCATAAATATCTGTATATATCTGTTGTTTTGTTATATCATCCAAACATCTCTCATTATTCAGCAACATATCAGCATTTCCTGAAATAGAGCAAAGCGGAGTTCTCAGATCATGAGAAATTGCTCGCAAAAGATCTGCCCGCAGCTGTTCGTTTTTCGCCAGAATAGCATTTTTTTCTTTTTCTATTGCATTTTGTGAATTTTCCATTGCAAGCGCACATTCATTGATCACAGAAAGTAAAATGCTATATTCAAAAGAATCCATTGCATCTTTTTTAACTGGTATTCCAATCACTCCGTAGACACTTTCTCCACTACGGATTGAAAGATACAAACATTTTGCACTGCTAAAATGAGTTGTTGTTACTCCAGCGCGCTGTCCATTCTCATATGCCCATCTTGCAACACACTGTTCTTCAGATGTCAGATATTCTCCATTTCTTTTATTAGTATTATTAAAAAACATCTTTCCTTCTGATAAATCATTATTTTTCACAATATATGCAACAATATCTCGATTCAACAAACGTACCAGCTGCTTACAGGTAACACAAAGAATCTCTTCACTGTTTTTCGCCTGTTGAAGTAATCTGTCCGTATCAAATAAGATCTGTGTACGAAATGCCTGTTGCTCAGATAACCGGGCATGATCTTTTAATTTGGCAGCAAGAGTTCCGGTAAGCACTGAAGATATCAACATTATTAAAAATGTCACCGGATAGCCAACTGCATATGTTTGAAAGGACATTCGTGGCTCCGTAAGAAAAAAACAAAAAAGAACAACACTTAAAAACGATCCCACCAGACCGCAGAGATAACCATCCGTTACAATAGATGTGACCAGCACGCCAAGAATATACACTGTAACAATATTGATATCTGTGAAATGAAGTTTCTGAAAAACCAGACCGATCACCGTACAACCTACAAATATTGAAAATGTCAACAAATAATCTTTTATCGATGGTTTTTCAATATATATGGGATGATGATTTTTCTGTCTTTTTGTCCACGCACTATCTTGAATATTCATATTCACTTTTGTTCTTTCACCTGGTATTCCTTCCAGTATTTTTACTAATTGTACTCCTTCTCTTTCATCAGAAGCTTCTTTTTTACTCTCTTTAAGAAAAACACCAACTTTAGATACTATAAAAAGCCCTATACTGAACATCACAAGTACGATCAATACCAGAACTGTCTTTGCCATTCATTTATCACCTCTTGTCCCTAGATATGAAAGCATTTTTGAATTGCCTTATAATCTCCCAGCACGAGAATCGTACTTCCGGCAATAAGAACCGTATTCGGCGATACCGCTATACTGACTTCTCCCTCATTCTTTACTGCAAGAATATTTATATCATATTTTCTTCTGATATCAAGTCCTCCTACTGTTTTTCCAATCCACTCACGGGGAACTTCAACTTCAAATATTGCATGAGAAGCATCTACTTCCATATAATCAAGAATATGATCGTCTGTATAACGGATAGATGCCCATTTTGCCACTTGTTTTTCAGGATAAACCACTTTGTCTGCACCATTACGTAACAGAAATTTTTCCTGTACATCTCGCTCAGCTCTGGAGATTACCAGTTTTGCTCCCAGTTCTTTTAATAGCGATGTTGTCTCAAGTGAATTCTGAAAGCTTTCACCAATCGTAACAAAACAAATATCAAAATTCCCTATTCCAAGAGATTCCAAAAATTGAGCATCCGTGCTGTCTCCAATTTGAGCATTCGTAACAAAAGGAAGGACTTTATTTACCCGTTCCTCATTAATATCCACTGCCATAATCTCATGCCCCATCTGGTTTAGCTGCATTGCAATATGTTTCCCAAAACGTCCCAGACCAATAAGTAAAATATTTTTCATTTTTTTTACTCCTTTTATCCAACTGTTATTTTTTCTAATGGCATTCTTGCACCATTATTGTTCTTTCCGGAAAATACCGCGTATATTAATGTCATTCCTCCTACTCGACCTAAATACATAAGTGCGATCAATATCAAACGTGATATTATGTGAAGTCCCGGTGTAACTCCTAATGTAAGTCCTACTGTTCCTACTGCAGAAGCTGCTTCATAAAAACAAGTCAGTACCGGCAGGCCTTCATAAACACTGATCGTTATCCCCCCAAAGAAAAGCAGCATAAAATACAGCATCGCTATAGTAGCCGCATTCTTTATTACCTGCCCATCAAATCTTCGTCCAAAAGCGCCTGCGTCTTCACGGTTTCGAAATGTTGCAAACGCATTTAATATCAAAACAGCAAATGTTGTTGTCTTCATACCTCCGGCAGTCGAACTTGGCGATCCTCCTATCAACATAAGAAAGATCATAACTGCTTTCCCCGACTCTGTCATCAATGCCATATCTGCCGTATTAAAACCGGCTGTTCTCGTCGTTATTGACTGAAAAAATGAAAGTAAAGTTCGCTCTTCTCCTGAAAACATTTTAAAATCATTGGTAAAAAAGAAAATCGCCGGCAAACAAATCAGTATCGCTGTAGTCATTAAAATGATTTTACTCTGCATGCGGTAACGTTTAAATTTAAATTTATTTATATAAAAATCTTCCCATGTAAGGAATCCGATACCACCAGTTATGATCAAAAGCATAATAACTATATTCAGCCAGATATTTCTGCTGTATCCGGTCAGCGATACAAAAGTATGGTCTGTTGTACCAAGTATATCAAATCCTGCATTACAAAAGGCTGAGATAGAGTGAAAAACTGACATCCAGATTCCTTTTATTCCAAAATCACGACAAAATACCGGAAGCAATAATACTGCTCCAAGCGCTTCTATCAGAAAGGTGCCTCTCAGAATAAATTTTGTCAGCCGGACAATACCTCCTACTTTTGGTGCCGAAATAGCATCCTGCATCGTACTACGCTGCATGAGCGATATTTTTCGTCCTGACAGCATAAATACTGATACTGCAACGGTTACAACTCCCAAACCTCCAATCTGTATAAGTGCCAAAATAACTGCCTGTCCAAAAACAGACCAGTAACTGCCTGTATCCTGCACAACAAGTCCTGTCACACATACCGCTGAAGTTGATGTAAAAAGTGCCTGATCAAACGGCGTTACAACTCCACTTGCAGATGAAACAGGTAAAGTTAAAATGAGGGCTCCTATAAGGATCACCCCCGCAAAACCTAAAATAATTAGTTGAAATGATGTCAGATGTTTTCTTTTATGTAAATGCTCCGGCATAAATAATTTCTGCTCCTTTTTGGTGATTTTACTATCATTAACTTTGCATTTTATTATATATGCCAGAGTTCAAAGATGGTATAAGATTATCAGATATGATATTAAGATTTTATAAAGATTTTAGTTCCTTTTTACTCCACACTGAATTGCCTGTGTCGGGCATATTTTCTTGCATCGCCCACACCGGATACATTCTGCACTGTTGGGGTTTTCCACAGGGTTAACTTCCATCTGGCAGGCTTTTGCACATTTTCCACAGTGGACGCATTTCTCCTGATCTATACGATAGCGAAATACAGATACTTTATTAAATATCGAATAAAAAGCTCCCAGCGGGCAGATATATTTGCAAAATGGTCGATATATCATAATAGCAAAAAGAATCGTGATTACCAAAATCACATTTTTCCAGAGGTAAAGCCATCCCACTGCACTTCGCATGGATTTATTCAGCAGAACCAGAGGAAGACCGCCCTCCAGCGTTCCTGCCGGACAGATCAGTTTGCAGAAATACGGTGCTCCCTGTCCCATGATATCTACCACAAACATTGGCAGAAGAATTACAAATACTATAAAAATGACATATTTCAATTTACGAAGCAGTTTATCTCCACGAAACGTCCGGATCTTCTTTGGAAACGGAATTTTATTCAACAAGTCCTGAATCAGGCCAAATGGACAAAGAAATCCGCAGACCAGTCTGCCAAGCAACGCCCCGACAAAAATCAGAAAACCCACTACATAATATGCCATTTTAAAGTTCCAGCTTCCGATCACTGCCTGAAGAGAGCCGATCGGGCAAGCTCCTGTCGCTCCTGGACAGGAATAACAGTTCAGTCCAGGAACACAGACATTTTTTAATTTTCCGGTATAGATCTTACCGGTCACAAATCCGGACAGATGGCTGTTTGTCAGCAGTGCCCACAATGCCTGGATTCCATGCCG
>OGQG01002353.1_pt1 | contig 11397 bp, 9 predicted proteins | sample 1553201 | NCBI WGS metagenome assembly OGQG01 (sample SAMEA2579925, study PRJEB22360) | human gut metagenome | biome: human gut; feature: human-associated habitat; material: faeces | place: Denmark | collected 2008/2010
GGAGCAAGTTGTTTGATTCCGCCGCCGAATCGGGAACCGATTCCGGCAGCCATGATAACTAAAGTTGTCTTCATAATTTTATTCCCCTATCTCTCTATCTATATCCATTCCTTTTTAACCAAGCTATTTTATATACACTCTCGGAACTCTTTTCCCAACATCACAAACAAACTCATAATTAAAACTTCCAGCAAGATTTGCCATATCCTCAACACTGATATAATTATCCCCATCTTTTCCAATCAGGGTAACGGTATCTTCAAGCTTCACATCTGTAATATCCGTAATGTCCACCATCATCTGGTCCATGCACACTCTTCCAACAATCGGTGCTTTCTGACCGTGAATCAGTACCCATCCCTTATTAGAAAGACTTCTCGCATATCCATCTGCATATCCAACAGAAACGGTTGCCAGACGGCATGGATGGTCAACGACATACGTTGCTCCATAGCTTACTCCACGCTCCATCTCCGGCTCCATAATATTCACTACATGTGAATACCAGCTCATTGCCGGTATTAACTCTAAATTAGAAAAATCCACCTCATCAGAAGGGTACATTCCGTAAAGAATAATTCCTGCTCTTGCCATATCATAACGATGGTCATCATATTCCATGATAGCGGCACTGTTACAAATATGTTTTATCGGAATCTTGATTCCTGCTTTATCAAGCAGTTCTACAAAATAATCATATCTCTTTATCTGACTTTCTGTATACGCCTTATCTGTCATATCCGCACAGGATAAATGCGTAAATAATCCTTCGATTTTTATATTAGGCAGATTCGCAATCTGCTCCACAATAGCAAGCCCTTTCTCATCTGGAGATAAACCGATTCTTGTCATTCCTGTATCTAATGCAATGTGAATTCTAGCCGTCTTTCCAGCCTTCACAGCCGCTTCGGACATCGCTTTCGCCGTATCACAACAGTAAATTGTCTGGTCTACTCCATACTCTAAATTCTTATAATAAAGAGAGGGGGAATTATAGCCAAGAAGCAAAATTGGCTGTTTTAATCCAGCCTTTCTCAGTTCTACTCCCTCATCAATTGTAGCAACACCAAAATAATCTGCAATATCATTTAAATAATGTGCTACTTCCACTGCACCATGTCCATAACCGTCAGCCTTTATGACAGCCATAGTCATCGCATTATCTCCTGTTTTCTTTTTGATATTTATATAATTCTCCCTAATTGCTTTTAAATCAATTTCACAATAGGTACGCAAGTATTCTTCCATTATGTTTGTCCTCTTTCCCTTACTTCTACAGTAATCCTGTAAAATCATACTTTACTCAGGTTACTGTACATATCTATATTATGTCACATTTGGTATACTTATAAATGGGCGCAAAACACCCCTTATAAAAAAGTCTGTAAACAAATAAATTCTACCACATTTTTTCCTATTGTGAAGTTTTTTATAAAGAAAAAATTCGGGAAATATAGCATCTCCCGAATTCTTTCAATTATTTCACTTTTACTATTTTACTTTTACTATAATTACTTTCTTTTTTCCATCACTGGTCTTTACAGTAATTTTACATTTACCTTTTTTCAAGGCCTTAATAACACCTTTTTTTGTTACTTTGGCAATCCTCTTATTGGAAGAGCGATACATAATCTTAGCAGTAGAAGATGCTGGAATCTTCTTGGCTTGTATTTTATATTTTTTTCCCTTCTTTAAAGTAACTTTTGTCTTCTTCACTTTTAAAGACTTTGTTTTTATTGTTTTCTTAACTGTAGAACCTGAAGCTGGCTTCGTCTCTGGCTTATTTTCGGATGTTCCCGGCTTCGTATTTGGCTTATCTTCAGAGCTGCCTGGTTTCGTATTATCCTCTTCATCAGAACCATTTACTTCTATCACATACTTGCTCACATCTGGAACTTTTGTAATACTTGACCAGTACAACTCAGAAATTGTTCCATAGTTATCCTTGATTTCCTTACCGTTTAGCAATGTCCGATTGGATGTCTTAGCAAGCGTTACCCCATCTGCAATTGCTTTTCCCGCAGTAGCACCTGTTTTTGGTATACTGCTGCATCCACCTTGTGCATAAACATTTTTTACAGAAACAGTACCATTACCGCTGATAGCATCTGCGCCATCATCATATGTACCGTTACCGCCAAATGCAATTAATGTTCCCTCACCGGAAATACTTCCATTATCCAAAATAATTCCGCTGCCGCCAACGGATGTTGTTGCGATATATCCTCCACCAAATACCGCTACTACGGAATCTTTTTTAATATCTAAGGAACCATTCTCAATACGGATCGCCGGCTGCCCGGAAAGACTTTTTCCTGTTGTTTCATCCTGTCCGGTTGCTGCTTCATCTCCCTTTACAAATACCTGCCCATCTACGGTAACCTTTCCTTTTACAACAATAACAGGATTCGTATTCTGTCTGATGATATGTCCATTTGATATAAAATTGGTGTTAGAATAAATAGATGAATTTTCTAAAATTGCTCCATCATTTAAAATCAACTGTCCATTAATTGAAGAACCTGTGAGAAACTGACTGCCATAATCATCATAGTTTGATGAGAACTTACCGCCATTTTTCACTTCAATATTTCCATGAATAGAAGAATCACGAAGAACAAGCTTTCCGCCATTCTCTACAACAATATTTACGCTGCTGAAAACTTTCATATTTACAAGAGTAAGATTACAGCCATCTGGAACAATCAATGTCTGTACTGGACTACCATCTACAGCATAACCAAGTTCTCCATAAGTTCCACTTGTATGAGAACCGTACCATGCTTTAATATCCTTTGGTACCGTAACGGTTTCGTTCTCTCCACCAAAAGAAGCGATTGCCCATGGCTCCATATCATACATATACTTTCCATCCGCTGTCTGCTTACAATTCTCAAGTTTAAGCTGCTTTGCAAGTACTTCTGTACGAGTATAAACTTTAAAATTCAGCTCATTACTTGTCGCAGTACGACCGCTCTCATCCGTTACTGTTACACTAATTGGATAAGAACCGGCTTTTAACGGTTCCCCTGATAAAGAAAGAGAACTGTCGTGGACAGAATAAACACCTTCCATTCCGCAGGCTTCTGTATCAATATTTATCTTTGTTCTGTTCTTATTTACTGTGATTACTTCACTTAACGGCTTCCAGTCGCTGTTCTTCGGCTCCTGTCCATCAGGAAGAACTGCTGCTTCAACAATCACATCACTATTTTTATTTGTCGTAACAGAAGTAGAAGCTCCACTGATTGCATCATATTTCTTCTGTCCTTCTAAAGCACTTTCAAAGCTTCCTCGTATTCTTACATGAAGCGTATTAATTCCATCAGAAGGTCCTGAAGGAGTCTCTGCATCTGAATCTGTCTTTTTAACAGTAAATGTATCTGCTGTTGCCTTTATCACACGTAAGTACAGCGTTTCATATCCTTCACTCTCAATCGTGAGAATATTTCCACTCTTTAACATGCCGTCAGAAGAACCATCAAAATAAAGTTTATTTTCATCTGTATTTCTGTAGTATGCTTCTCGTCTCATTAAAGATAAACGAGAACTTGCTTCTTCCCACTTTGTTTTATTTACAGAAACACTTTTTATTCCTTTGACATAGTCAGGTGCATCCGCAAAAGAAAGACTCTGAAAATCATAAACTACATTTTCTTTCATTGCTTCTATATTGCCGACACTTGCAGGATTGGCAGAGTTTGCCGCAAATGAAGGAATAAAGGATACTGTAAGTAAACACACTCCCAAAACAACACTGGCTAATAACTTTCTAACCTTCTTATTCATATCCGGTTTCTCCTATTTTACAGTTACTTTAACAACTGCTTTCTTTCCACTTGCTGTCTTAACAGTAATCTTGCATTTACCTTTTTTAACAGCCTTTACAACACCGTTCTTTGTTACTTTGGCAACCTTCTTGTTAGAAGACTTAAATGTAACTTTTTCTGTCGCATTGGCTGGTTTTAATTTTGCTTTAAGTTTAACTTTTTTGCCTTTCTTTAACACAATACGCTTTTTGTTAACAACAACTTTTTTGGCTTTTACAGTTTTCTTATCTGGCTTTTCTGCTGGTTTTGTATCATCTTTTTTACTTTCTGTTGTTTTGTCTGCTGGCTTTGGATCTTTCTGCTTTAAATCTCCATATTCTGCTCCACATACTTCACAGACTGCTCTCTTTGTTGTTGTAGCTTCGCCACCTTTATGTGCTTCTTTTTCAGTCGTAGTATCACAACCTTCATTCTGACATTTCTTCCAGTGATAAGATCCGTCAGACTCATATTTATCTCCATAGTTATGAGATGCGTACTCACCGTATTCTTCTCCACAGAATTCGCAAACTGCTTTCTTCGTACAAGTAGCTGTTCCGCCTGTGTGTTTTGTGTGGATGGCAACTGTTTTACCATCTTTATTTACTTCCAATACTAAGTCTTTATATCCATCTGCAGAAATAACAACTTTATTAACTGCTGATTCATCTTTTTCAAATTTGCCCTCTCCAATTAATAGGTATCTTACATCCGTACTATCTGAGGAATCAAGCGTTGCCTTAGCATAATATTTCGCATTGTTCCATATACTATAAGAAGAAGTTGCTTTTTCATACTCTATTCCATTTACTTCAACCTTATCAATTGCTGAAAGCCATTCTTCAGCATCATCGCCATAATTCAATTGACAATCATATCCAGCAACTGTCTTATATGTTGAAGGAGCTTTTGGTGCTTCCTTTAATTCTACCGTTGCTGTCTCCTCAGCCTGTACCGCTACCTGTGGTGCAACTGTTCCCACTACTGTCATTGACAGGCACATTGCACATGCCATAATGAATGAACTAATTTTTCTCATTTGTTTCTCTCCCTTTCTCTCTCTCAAATAAACTTAATAAAAAAACAGGTTTCCATTTAAAACTAATTTATGTTACTTAATTCTAACATCGGTTAGTTTATTTAAAAGATTACCTGTTTTTATACTCCCTGTCAATTCTACAGTTGATAACATTTCTCAACTATAGAATTCTTAAGAATTCATTTATTTAATTTTTAGAAAAAAGGATTACTTTTTTAACAGTTCCTGATAAATATCCCTTTTACTTACTCCGCGGTCTTTTGCTACCTGTTTCATCGCACTCTTTTTATCCATCCCTTTTTCAAGATAATGTTCCATATGTTCCTGCACAGTAAGCTGATTCCACTCCTGTTGTTTTTCTTCTTTCAGTTCCTGTAAACTCTTTCCCTCAAAGATTAAAACATACTCCCCTCTTGGCTCGTTCTCCTCATAATAAGCAATCATTTCATCGAGAGTTGCCTTGCGCTTCTGCTCATATCGCTTCGTCAGTTCCTTACATACCGTCATATTTCGGTTACCCAGATATTCCCTGCACTCTTTCAAAGTCTTCTTTAAATGATGCGGCGCTTCGTAAATAATAATCGTTCTTGTCTCATTGCGAAGATTCTCCAAAATCTGTGCTCTTTCCTTCTTGTCATACGGTAAAAATGCTTCGAATGCGAATCTCCTTGTCGGCTGTCCGGACATAGTAAGTGCCGTAATGCAGGCACAAGCTCCCGGAAGTGATGTAACATTAATTCCCGCTTCATAGCACTGTCTTACAAGTTCCTCTCCTGGGTCAGAGATTCCCGGTGTTCCCGCATCTGTGATTACTGCGATATCCAGTCCTTCTCTTAATTTATTTACAAGATAAACTGCCTTATCGACTTTGTTGTACTCATGATAGCTCGTCATCTTTGTTTTTATCTCAAAATGATTGAGAAGCTTGATACTGTTTCTCGTATCTTCTGCCGCTATCAAATCCACTTCTTTTAAAATTCGTACTGCCCGATAGGTCATATCTTCGAGATTTCCAATCGGTGTCGCACATAAATATAATGTTCCTGCCATTTTAATTCTTCATTTCTCCATATATCTGATAAATCTCATCGGTATAAGAACCATCCTTATTGTATACAATTAATGGGGGTTCTACCGTAATCCTCTGCTTACCACCTTTTACAGCATCAATCAAAACCATATTTGGCTCTTTATCTACATAAGGATGTACGAGACGCATCCTCTTCGGCTCTAATTTATGCTGTTTTAATGTATAAATAATCTCCGCTAAGCGAAAAGGTCTGTGCACCATATAAAAATGGCCGCCTGTTTTCAACAGCCATTTTGCTGCCTTTACTACATCTTCAAGGGAACAGGTAATCTCATGTCTTGCAATTGCCTTTGCATAATCTGGATTCGTCAGACCATGTTCTCCTGTCATATACGGAGGGTTACAGGTCACCCAGTCAAAACTCTCCCTCTCATAGTCTGTCTTTATATTACGAACATCCCCCTGTACAATATGCACTTTTTCTTCCTGACCATTCATCTTCACAGAACGCTCTGCCATCTTGGCAAACTCTTCCTGATACTCTAAACCTTCTACATGAGCAAGCGGATATTTACCCTCCATCAGTATTGGAATAATTCCTGTACCGCTACACAAATCAATCCCTTTACTTTTCTTTTTAACTCTGGCATAATCAGAAAGCAGTACCGCATCAATCCCGAAGCAAAAACCATCTGTTTTCTGGATAATACGGTAATCCTTTATCTGGAGATCATCAATACGCTCATTTTCTTTAATTTGTACATTCTCCATATAAGTATCCTATTTTAAATCTTCATTTTCAACTACAATTAAGTGAAGAACCTAGCAATTAAACTACCGAAGAACTCTTCTTAATTTTTCAAACTTCTTATATCAACAAAACCAAAATTTGAGTATTATAAAAAATTATGAGGAATAAAACAATAATAATAACAGTAATTGTTATTATTCAAATTCTCTTCCCTTATTCTCCTCTTTTCATTAAAGCTTAGACTTTCTTTCCTTCTTCTCCATCGCCTCTAATTTTTTAAGTTCATCATCCATCTTTACTTTTTCTCTGCGCTTCCGAGGACGGAAAATCAAATCATCCACTTTATAATCTACGAGCTCCTTTTCTCCCTTTTCGTCAGTAACTACGAGCTTCACTCTCTGTCTTAACACACTGACTTCGTGAACAACACCTTTTACTCCCGTATTCGTCTTTACTTCATCACCAACATTCGGAAGCTTACTGTTCAGATACTCATAAGTATCCTGCTCATTTTTCAGGCAGCACATCAATCTTCCACAAACTCCTGAAATCTTTGTAGGATTCAGAGAAAGATTCTGCTCCTTCGCCATTTTAATTGATACTGGCACAAACTCAGATAAAAATGTATTACAGCAAAGGCTTCTTCCACAAATGCCGATACCGCCTTTAATTTTTGTCTCATCTCTTACACCAATCTGTCGTAATTCAATTCTTGTCTTAAAAACTGAGGCTAAATCTTTTACCAGCTCACGGAAATCAATTCGTCCGTCCGCCGTAAAGTAAAATAATACTTTATTATTATCAAATGTATACTCACAGTCAATGAGCTTCATTGCAAGCTTATGTTTTTTTATCTTCTCAATACAGATTTTATAAGCTTCTTTGCTCTTTTCTTTATTATTTTCCTGAATCTTATCGTCTTCTGGTGTTGCGATTCGGATAACTGGCTTTAAAGTTGCAATAATCTTCTCATCGTGAATCTCACGATTTCCTAAAACAACTCTGCCATATTCTACGCCACGCGCAGTCTCCACGATAACATTCTGTCCAACTTCTACCTCAAACTGCTCTGAAGCAAAATAATATATTTTACCATTATCTCTAAAACGAACTCCTATTACTCTGGCCATTTCTACCTCCTGTTCTTCTTAAAACTCTCTTCTCGCTTCTACAATAAGCAACTCTAAAGTTGCGTCAAAATTCACATTAGACTTTATGCGGACTCTGGCACGATGAATTTTGCCTATAACATAATCAATTGCCTCTAAATCTAATTTATCTACCTGCTTTTTCAGATACGCATACTCATTTTTAAAAATAATTTTCTTTTTGGCAGCTTCAGCATTCACTGAATTATCTGCTTTCAGTAACATAATATCCCGAAACCACATCAGAAAAATATCGAAAAAGTCCTCAATTCTGTTTTTATACTTTTTATATTCCTTTACTTTATCTGCAATCTCGTAACTCTCTATCTCATGGATATACCGCAAAATGGACAGAGTCAACTCCTTTAAATCCTGAAATTCTTCTGAAGAAACGATTGCTTCTGCCTTTCCTATATTTCCAAGAGAAAATCCTGCTGCAAATTCTGCTTCTTCCTTAGAAACGCTACATTTTTCCACCAAGTATTTCTCAACAGCTGTTCCGGGTACCGGTCTTGTGGCAAGAAGAATACATCTTGAAAGAATTGTGTCTAAAAATGCTCCTCTGTTCGTAGTAAGTAAGAAAATAACTGCATATTCCGGCGGTTCCTCAATCGTCTTTAAGATGGCATTCTGCGCTGCAGCATTCATCTTTTCCGCCTCATCTACGATATAGATTTTATAAGGCCCCTTATATGGCATAATTTCTACCGTATTAACAATCTGCTCCCTTATCTCACCAACACTAATCACATTGGGCTTTTCATGAGAAACCCAAATTACATCCGGATGATCATGGTGTTCCATCTGTATACAAGATTCACACTTTCCACAGGATTCCACCAGACCCGTAGTTTCCCGGCCTTCACACTGCAATATTTTAGCGAAGGCCTCGGCAAGCATTTTTTTCCCACTTCCCTTATCCCCCTCCATAATATAGGCATGAGAAATCTTTTTATGATGCACAGCAGTAATAAAATGCTCTTTTATTCTTTCATTTCCTAAAATCTCATTTAATTCAGCCATGACTTTCCCTCAAAATCTTTCTGTTAATCATCTTAATTCTTCTGCTAATTTTCTATTGGTACCTATTCTTTTATTGTTTTTTCTCAATGAATTCATGTCTATCGATTCTTCTTCTTCAATAATTCATCCACATGATTCCGAATCTTTTTCTGAATCGTATCAATGGATCTTCCACCATCAATCTTCATAACTTCCGGCCTGCCTGAAAGGACTTTTCGATATCCTTCCGATACCATATGATGAAAATCTATACCTTCCTGCTCCATACGATCAAGATTCTTCTGCTCTTTCTTTCTGCGGAGTCCTTCTTCCTCTGATAAATCAATAAAAAAGATTCCATCGGGACGATAAATGCCGATTCCCAGCGCATTTACAGCCGAAACTGTAGAAATACCAAGTTTTCTTGCAATTCCCTGATAAACGATAGAAGAATCTACAAAACGATCGCTTATAACGATTTTGCCCTCTTCTAATGCTGGTCCGATTACTTCATGTACTAACTGCGCTCTTGATGCCGCATAGAGAAGCATTTCTGTTACTGGAGACATTTCTTTGTGTTCTGGATTCAGAATAAGCTGTCTTACTTCCTCTCCGATCACTGTTCCCCCCGGTTCTCTTGTTATGAGACATTCATAGCCTGCTTCCTCTAAGTATTCTTTTAATAAATTTATTTGTGTGGTCTTTCCTGAACCATCCGGTCCCTCCATCACAATAAATAATCCCTTCATCTAATAAAATCTCCCTTCAGAAGTACATGCACTTTTATTATCTGAATGTTATCTGACTTCTTCATCGTATTTTAGTCATAGTACTTTCAAGCACGCTCTGGTACAATATTTTTATCATACTGCTTTTGCTATACTATCTATAAATCTTTTAGAACGATAATCTTATTACAGGACAATCCAAGTACATTATATCCATTATATAAATATTGACTGATATTTTCCACTGTTTCTTTGAATATTTTTTCTCCAGGAACTAATATTGGTACTCCCGGCGGATAAATCATGACATATTTTCCTGAAACTCTGCCAGTAGAATCAGCTAACTCAACTGTCTCCATGGCTTTTCCCCGGCACTGCCAGGATTCTATGATTTTGGGAGGATATATTGTCTGCCCATTTTCTTTTTCTTGTATAACCTTATAGTGGTTATGAATTTTTGTTTCTATTTTGGGTTTGTTTTTATCACAAATTTCTATTTCAACTTTATCTTGGTTTTGGATGGCAATTTTTATCTCATTTACAGCCTTATTTAAACTACGATTTTTCTTTTCTTTCTCTTCACACATTTTATCAATCTCAGAAATTGCCTTCCAAAGCTCATCAAAATCTTCCTTTTTATCACAGATAGAAGTCATGGCAATCCCATAAGTCAGGTTCTCCATCTCCAGTTCAATGTGATATTTTTCATATAATAACTGAAACAGCTCCTTTCCATTTATTCCGCAGCCCTTTACTGAAAAGACCAATTTCCCGTTATCATATGCAAAACAATTTAACTTTTTCTGATTGAGCAGGCTTATTTTTTTGAGTTGTTCACATTTTCGGCGAAAATTTTTAAGGTTATCCACATATTCGGCGAGTTGTCCCTGATTTTCTTTCATATACATGATTCCGTACTCAGCAGAAGCCATCAAAAGATACGATGGACTTGAGGTTTCATAAATATCGATGCTTTCCTCCACCTGCTCTTTTGCCACGATGTCTGAACAAAGATGGAGAACTGCTGTCTGCGTAAAAGAAGGCAATGTTTTATGTGTACTTTGAATCACTAAGTCCGCACCACATTGTGCAGCACTATCTGGAAAATACTCATGAAATATGAGATGCGCCCCGTGTGCCTCATCTACAATCAAAGGAATGCCATACGGCCGAGTTACTTCTTTAATCCCTGCTATGTCGCTCACAACGCCTTCATAAGTAGGTGAAGTCAGTACAACTGCCTTTATATCTGGATTCGCTCTTAATTCCCTTGCTACGGCTTCTGGCTTCATATCCTCGCATATATCATACTCGGCAGAAACATCTGCATAGCAATAGACGGCCTCCAACTGTAATAGCCTGATACAGTTATAGACCGCCTTATGACAGTTTCGCCCTATTAAAATCTTATCTCCCTGTCTGCAGACGGAAGAAATGGATACCAGAATCCCAAGGGTACTCCCTCCAACAAGATACCATGATTCCTTACTTTTAAATATATCTTTTACAAGATTCATGGATTCACGAATAATGCCCTCTGGCTCATGAAGATTATCGTAATCTGTTATCTCTGTAATATCTATTTTTTCTACACCAAAAAAAGCCCCAAAATCAGCTCTTTTGTGACCTGGCATATGAAAAGGAATTCTTTTTTCTGATTCTAATTCTCTTAATTTATTATAGATTGGTGTATTCATAACTTATTTTTTATCTCTTCATCCTTTTAACTCTTCTTAGAATTTATGCTTTTTAAATTTATTATCACTTACCATCCGACTATTAATAAGCTTATTAGACAAAAAAAATAGCTCAGTAAACAAAACATTTACTGAGCCTTCATGAGACATCGGGGATTCGAACCCCGGACAACTTGATTAAAAGTCAAGTGCT
>OGQG01002358.1_pt1 | contig 11384 bp, 9 predicted proteins | sample 1553201 | NCBI WGS metagenome assembly OGQG01 (sample SAMEA2579925, study PRJEB22360) | human gut metagenome | biome: human gut; feature: human-associated habitat; material: faeces | place: Denmark | collected 2008/2010
TGACCTTTTCTAACCTTTATTCAACCTATTATGGACATCCGAAAAAACATTATCATAAGCTGTGTGTTCCTTTTTGTATGCGCCACCATACTCGCCAACCAGAAACCTTATGTCACCAACCTCTCACGTGACAAATACCATGCTGCCAATAAGAACTGGTCTATCGGGCAAGATGAGAAAGGCATCATGTACTTCGGCAACAGCATCGGCCTGCTGGCATCCGACGGCATGGAATGGAAACTCTTTCAAACACCTGATGCCAGTCTCGTACGCGCCATAGCCGTAGAATCCCACCATACCATTTACAGTGGTGGTTCCGAAGACCTGGGACGCTGGGATCGAGACCAATCGGGAGAACTGAAATACACTTCACTAAAAGGATTAATCAATGGAGATAACCCACTCGACAATCAAAGTTTCTGGCGTATCTGGATTGAAGGCGACAAAGTGTATTTCCAGTCTTTCAGTCATATCTACGTATACGATCACCACACCATCACCCCCGTTGATGGGCCAAACGCCTTTTTACTTCTTCTGAAGGTACGTAATGAATACTGGGTACAAGAAATGTACGGTGCACTTTATCAGTTGCATAACGGCATACTCAACAAAATCCCCGGGAGCGAATTCCTGAACGGTACCACTACTCGTGTCATCCTACCCTATGATACCGACCGTTATCTGGTAGGCACCTCCACCGGTGCAATCTATATCTACGATCAAAAGAACTTTATCCCTTGGAACCTCTCCCTCTCGCGGCAATTGAGAGGGCAGGAACTAAACTGCGCCATCTATTCCGCCAGACGGAACACCTATTATCTGGGCACACAGCTCAGTGGCATATATGAAGTAGATACCCATGGAAATATCCTCAATCACTTCTCCACTGCTAACATTCTTCAGAATAACACCGTTCTATCCCTTTACGAAGATAATCAAAATAACATCTGGGTAGCCCTTGACCGTGGGCTCGCCTACATCCGGTATACCGATGGTTTAAGTTACTACCGTTCCACAGACGGTGGCTTCGGCGGCATTTACGATGCTACTATCTGGCACGACAATCTGCTCATCGGAACGAATCAGGGAATTTACTACACCCGCCATGACAAGCTCAATGATCTGGATATGTTTTCTTCCCTCAAATTGATAGAGGGCACTCAGGGGCAGGTGTGGTCCTTCCGTAAAATAGACGGACGGTTGTTTTGCGCACATACTAACGGACTGCTGGAAATTCTTCCCGATCTCCATATCCGTCACCCGTATCGCATTAATACAGGAGTCTTCCGCACCCTGGAGGCATCCATCAATGGAAAACAAATACAGATTATCATTACCTACGATGAACTTCTGATATTAAACAGAACTACCGGAGAGCTAAATTCCATGCGCCAGATCTCCGACCCGATATATAATGCCGAAGTAGATCATTTAGGAAACATCTGGCTGGAAACCAGCAGTCGCGGTGTCTACAAATGCCGTCTGAATGACGAACAGAGCGCCTTCCGATACTATACATATTACGGTAATGAGAAGGACAGCTCACTCCCTGCCCGCCTGCAATTATTCAAATCGGGCGGACGCATCCTATTCTTAGGCAATGATCAATTTTATATCTATGATGAGGTCAACGACAACTTGCAACTTGAGCAGCATCTGAACCGCTGTTTCGAAACGATACACGATCTGAAACGTATCGTGCCCATCGACAGTGAAGAAAGCTGGGCCATCACCGGCTCATCTGTCTACCGTTTCTTCTACGACGGATACATTGCCCGCATCCGCGAAGCATATAAGGTGGAAGCTGACAATCTTTCACTCATCACTGCTTATGAGAATATTTCCGTTCTCAATGACTCCCTCTCACTTATTTGCCTGGATGCAGGTTTTATCCTTCATGACTCTCATCGCAGCAAACGGCAAACTGTGGAACTTTCCGCCCCTAACCTGGAATTCATTCATGCCGGAAAAGAACTGAATGCAGGTTTCATGGACCTCAACAAAACCGTTCATATCCCCCATAAAGACAATACGGTAACTGTCGGCTTCTCTGTCAATGCTGCCTTTGCCGGAAATCTTTTCGTTCAATACCAACTGGAAGAAATGGACAGCACCTGGAGTGCCCCAAAGCGACTGAACAGCATTTCCTACGCCCGCTTGCCGCAAGGCAAATACACACTTCGCCTGCGTACCACGGACGGACTGAACAATTACTCACCGGATACTCTTCTGGAATTCGACGTACTTCCTCCCTGGTACAATACTGTCTGGTGGTATCTTACCTGTTGCTTACTCATTATCGCCGCTCTGTTCGGCACCTTCTACCTGATGAAACGACGTCTGCAAACCAAACACTTGCGTAGAATGAAATCTCAGGAAGCTACACGCCTGCGCTTGATGAACGAGCAACTGCAAAATGAAATCGAGGAAAAAGATGCCGAGATCTTTACCCAGACCTCTTTCATCATCCACAAGAACGAACTCATCCTGAAACTGAAAGAGATGATAGATGAGATTTGTTCCCGTAATACGCAGAAAGCCTTATTACCTCTTTATCAGAAAATAAATACGTTGCTTGCCAATAACCTCGATACGGAAGATGACTGGAAAATGTTCCTTATCAAGTTCGAACAGAAGCACCGCAACTTCTTCAAACGGTTGAAAGAGGCGCATCCGCAGCTAACCAACAATGACTTGCGCCTCTGTGCCTGCCTCAAGCTGAATATGGAAACTAAGGATATTGCCTCATTAATGAACCTTTCGGTTCGTGCAGTAGAGAATAACCGATACCGATTGCGAAAGAAGCTTGACCTGAAACCTACACAGAACCTGAATGAGTACTTTTTGAATATAGATTAATAAAAACGAAATCTATTCCTCTAATCATGTAACACCATGAAAAGTATCTGTAACATCCTACTAACCGGTTAAAAAAAACATCGTCTATCTTTGCCAACAGATGTAAACCTCTTAAAAAGATAGAAACATGAAAAACTGGAAAACACGTTTATGGGTACTGATTGTTCTGCTGAACATGGGTATGGGCATTTCCACATTTGCACAGAAAATTCCCTTAGTCTACACTGTGGAAAATACGGGAATAAAGAATCCTGTACCCGTGTTGCCGGGTATCGATGAACTGCCGGTGGTAAAAACACTGACCGATCCCTTCCAATGGTCCGATGGCAGTGGCCGTTCAACCAACTTCAAGGACTGGAGCCGACGGCGTGCAGAGATAGCCCGTGAAATAGAACACTACGAAATCGGCGAGAAACCCGTAGTATCGAAAAAAGACATTACCGCGGATATCATGGATGATACCCTCAGAGTAAATGTAACAGTGAACGGACAGACGCTCACTCTGAAAGCAAAAATTACTTATCCGGCAGGTAAAGGCCCTTTCCCTGCTATCATTGGAATAGGCAGAGGTACGGGTAGTCTTCCTCCTGCCATCTTCACGAGTCGTAATATAGCACAAATCGCATTCAACTTCACACAAGTCATGTCGCACACACAAAAGCGCGGCAACGAGCCTATCAACAAACTTTATCCTGACCGCACGGACATGGGAGCCTATTGCGCCTGGTCCTGGGGAGTGAGCCGTATCATTGACGGATTGGAAATCGTAGGTAAAAAGAGCAAGATAGATACCAAACGACTGGCCATATCCGGTTGTTCCTTCGCCGGGAAAATGGCTCTTTTTGCCGGAGCATTCGATGAGCGTATTGCACTGACCATTGCTCAGGAACCGGGTGGTGGCGGTGCGGCAGCATGGCGTGTTTCCGAAACACTGGGTGAAGTGGAAACTTTGGGAAGGACCAGTCATGCCTGGTTTAAGGAAAGTATGTTCCAGTATAAAGAAGATAATGTATCGAAATTGCCGTATGACCACCACGAACTGTGTGCCATGATAGCACCGCGTGCACTGCTGGTACTCGGAAACCCGGACTATGTATGGCTGGCAGATGAATCGGGTTATGTCTCCTGCCGTGCTGCCCGTAAAGTATGGGAAACCTTCGGCATTGCCGACAGAATGGGCTTCTCCATCGTAGGCGGACATGGGCACTGCCAACTGCCCGAGAGTCAGTATCCTGAAGTAGAAGCATTTGTCGATAAGTTCCTGCTTGGAAAGAAAGACACGAATACAGAAGTAACCATTGCGCCACTTTACGAAAAGGTGGACTATGAGCGCTGGTTATTCCACTAAAACTCTTTATCTTTGGGGGTATAACACTTACTAATACCCCCAAAGAATCATGAAAAGAATTTTATTTGCTATCTGTGTGATAGCGTTGTCTCTCCTTTCCTACGGACAAGGCAGTAACGAACGAGCCTTCACTTTCGCATGGCTCAGTGATGTGCACCTCAATTCTTTCGCCTATGCCGAAGACGACCTGCGGCAATCCATTGAAGACATCAATGCCAATCCTGAAGTTGCTTTCACCATCCTCAGCGGCGATGTCACTGAATTCGGTGATACCAAGGAGTTTTATCTGCTGCAGGACATTCTGAAGAACTTCCGGAAACCCTACTTTCTCATCCCCGGCAACCATGATGTAAACTGGAGTGAAAACGGATGCACTATGTTCGACAAGATTTTCCAGGCCTCCCATTTCTGTTACGACTGGCAGGAAGTACGTTTCATCGGCTGTGGCGCCGGACCAAGTCTGCGTATGGGACCACCTCACATTCCCCGCGAAGAAATTCTGTGGCTCGATTCTATCGTTCGCGCCACTCCGGCAGAACAACCCATTATTTTCATCAATCACTTCCCTATCGATCAGGATCTGAGTAACTGGTACGAAGTTGTCGACATCCTTAAAACGCGCAATATCCAGGCAATACTCGGCGGACACCTGCACGTGAACCGTGCTTATGATGCCGAAGGTATTCCCGCCGTAATCGGCCGTTCGTCCCTGCGCAGGAAAGATCCGATAGGCGGATATAATCTGGTCACACATCGCGGCAATACATTAGAATTCCACGAACGCATCATCAAAGCAGAAACCCGACCTGCATGGAATACGATTCATCTGGCATCTTTGCAGGAGAAAAAGGATACCACTTACTATCGTCCGGATTTCGCCATCAATGCTACTTATCCTTCGGTACGCGAAACCTGGAAATTGAAGGATGTGACCGATATCGCTTCGCAGGGAAGCATAGACGGTAACCTGTACGTTTACACTAATACAGCCGGTGTTGTCCATGCCCTTAATGCCAAGAACGGCAAAACCCAGTGGACCTATACCACCGGAAACAAGATATTTTCAGCCCCATTTATCACCCCAAAACTTGTCATAGTCTCTTCCTGTGATGGTTCCATCTATGCCCTTGACAGGAAACAGGGCACAGTGCGATGGAAATACAATACTGATTACCCCATTGTAGCGTGCCCTGTCGTAACCGAAGGTACAGTCTACATCGGCAGCAGCAACGGCAAATTCTACTCTTTAAAGCTGGCGGACGGAACACTGAACTGGACTTGTGATGGCTTGCAAGGCTACATTGAATCACGCCCGGCTGTGGATAAGGAGCGCGTATATATAGGCACCTGGGGAGCGATGTTCTATGCCATCGACCGCAGGAGTGGGAAGAAAATATGGGAGTTCGACACCAAACGAGGCAGATATTTCTCACCGGGTGCCTGCTGGCCGGTAGTGCTGCCGTATACGCGGCAAGGAGAGACGAATGAGCAAGTCATAGTTCTCAGTTCCGACTATTTTGTCCGCTCATTCCATCCCGGGACGGGAGAAATCCTTTGGGCTTCCGATGAAGCGAAAGGACGCGAGTCCCTCGGCTTCTCACCGGATGGAAAAACAATGTATGTGAAAGGAATCAAGAACAACATCACCGCTGCAGATATATCTCACGGCACCTATACCAGTCTTTGGAATACATCAATGCCCTACGAAACTAACTTCATCCCCACCCGTATGGAAACAACCGAACAACTGGTGTTCATTCCTACTGAATTTGGTGTTCTCCATGCCGTGCGGACAGACGGAAGCGGCATTGCCTGGTCACATAAAATCTCCCATTCGGCAATAACTTCACTAAAGAATGCTGGAAAAGGGAAAATCATTGCCATGACAATGGATGGTACAGTGACTTGTCTGGAATATCCCTTATAGAAAACAATCATCCGCAGACCCCACGAATAACGCAGATTTCTTTAATCGTAAATCTGCGTTATCCGCGCCATCTGCGGATGAAAAATAATTCAGAAAAGTACGGGCAGATTATTCTCCACCGCCACCACCTTCACCACCACTACTCTTCACATCATCATTACTGATGGTACGTGCGGCTTTCTTGACACTGGCTCTCAATTCACCAATGCGATAGCTAACACTTACACCAAAACGCTGACGAGTATATTTATTCCAGCTATCCTGTATAAAGCCTACACCTTCTATACTTGAAGTCGGATGCTGATATTTCTTAAAGAAGTTACTAGCAAATGCCGACAAGGTCAGACGTTTCTTCAAGAATGATTTGTTTACACTCAATCCATAGTCAAAGAAACTGCTGCCTTTCCCCTGCAACATGATCCAAGGTGTCTGACCATAAATATTCAGACTGATGCGCCAATCATGAGGCAAAGACTGCTGAGCACCGCCATAAGCAAACAGATTCCAACCGTCATTCTTCAGTCCATTGGCACCTTCCAAATAAGTATAGTTACCATAAAGATTTGCATAGATACGTGTATTGGAAGTTGCATTCCAGTTGATATAACCGCTCAGGCTGGCATTCCTGCTCTTACCAATATTCTGATAGGTAGAATAAAGCACTTCCTTACCGGTAGGATTCTGCAGACCGAAAATTTCTGTATCCTTCACCTGTTCTGTCACTCGTTCAATACTGTTATTGGTAAAGCTATAACGCGCTGAAAGGTTGATGTTAAACTTCTGCGTGAAATTGCTGTAGCTCAAGTTAAATGAATGACTCTTCTCACTATCCAAATGAGAGTTACCCTGATTTATATTTGTCGGATTACTATCGTCCAGATAAGGATTCAAATACCAGATCCCCGGACGGTAAATACGCATATTATAACCAAAACGAAGATTAGACATATCTGTCAGCTTATAGCCAATACTTGCAGAAGGAACTAAATCATCAAAGTTCTTATCAAAGTTATCTCCCTTACCCAACAGATATTTCACCTCCTGCTTCGTATGCTCATAACGCACACCAAGTCTTCCGGAAATCTTCTTCACTTTCAGCCCATATCCAAGGTATGCAGCCAAAATGTCATTCTGGTGTTTATAATGCGAACTGTGATCATTGTCAAACTCATAATCAGCTTGAGTTGCTGACGCTTGTTCATAACGGTCATCTTCCGAAGAATTATCACGGAGAATATATTTCGCACCGGCTTCAAGAGTATGTATCTTGCCGATAGGCGTCGTATAATCAGCCTGGAAAGTATGTTCAGTAGTATTCTGGGATCCATCATTATGCTGATTTTTCCGGAATCCTGTTTTTACATACGTTTAATAAAATCCTGCCAATCCGGAGCTACATCCTCCATATCATAATCATAAGTGGAGTATGAATCCGAACTTTCCGGTCTGGTATTGATTTTATAAGAGAAGGTCAACATACGATCTTTTACATGAAACATACGTTGGTAGTCAATGCCACCATCGATAGAATACCAGGAACTTTTGCTTCTATTGTTCGATACATATTGATACAGATCATCACCGGTACCGGGCATCGTTGCAAAAGTATTACTCAGTCCATTGCTGTTATTTCCGCCACCCCAAAGTCCGAACGACATGGTTATCAAACGCAAAGTATCAATCTCATAACTGGCTTCCATGCTGCCGGACTGAAAGTTACCATGTCCTTTGCTGTCACCACTATAATCCAAATCAGAAGAGCCATCGGTTATGTCGCCTACTGTACGGCGGGTACCACCGGAATAGCTGCGCGGACGATCATTGTAATTATAATTGTAACGGGCACTCACCGTCAGCTTACCGCTCTTAATCGTACCGAACAGACCGCCGCCGGCCCCCATGTTACTAACGTTTCCACTAAATGTAGCTGTATAACCTTCCAATCCGCTACCTACGGTAACAATATTCAGGATACCGCCCACACCCTCAGCGTCGTACTTAGGACCGGGATTAGTAATCACCTCGATATGTTTGATGGAATTGGCGGGCATACTTTTCAGCACTTCCGTCGGATTATTGCTCATCATATTGTTAGGTTTACCGTTCACATACACCTTAAAGCTACTGCTACCGTTCACCTTAATATTATCTTCGCCGTCTACAGTTACCAAAGGCACTTTGCGAAGCATTTCCAATACAGAGTTTGACTTTGAATCAGGATCATCCTGCACATTATATTCTATCTTGTCGATGTCTGCCTTTACCAGTGGTTTTTGGGCTACTACCTCTACTTGACCAAGTTCATTGGAAGCATCTGTAATATACAGTGTTCCAAAATCGACAACCTTTTCTCCCGCCTTCACAGTAAAATCCTTCACAATAGTATTTCTACCAATAGAAGAAATAGTCATCACAAAATTACCCGTTCCGGGAACTTTCTCCTGAAATTTACCTTTCATGTCCGTTACCAGCATTTTCAATGCATGGGCAGGTGCTTCTTTTTTCACGATTTTGATTGTGGCATAAGGTTCTCCCTCTTGAGTCAAAGAATCCAGTAAGACTCCTTTAATCTGAAATGGAGGTGCCGCATTCTGTGCCGCTACCAATGAGGATATTACCAACATAATGAGCAGCAAAGGGCATTTAATTTTCATTTCTGTTTTTGTTTGTTTGATGAATATTTAGTTGACTGTTTTTGTATTAGACGTAACTTGTACCTATTTTGTCACAATGAAAGTGGCAAAAGTAGGCTGTTTTTCTTGAACTACGAGTTTTTCGGAGTTAAAAAAGCACAAAGAGAAAGGATTAAAGAGAACATTTGTAAACGTTCTCGCAGGACTTATAACAAATAGAAAAAAAGCAGCATGCAAACGTTAACCGCGATCACACATCCAAAACCACGCAGCACCCACCGGCGCAACGGACTCTTCCCGCCTGCAAAGAACAACGCATAGCACATATTCACGGCAATATTGCTCACGATAGCCTGCATACAACAAGCTGTCACCACCACAACGGCAATGCCCGAACCTTGCAGTAAGTTCAGAATAAATGGAGTGATATCACTCAACCCGGCAATGAACGACAAGACATTCAATCCACCCGTACCGGTATAAATCAAAGTATAATGTGTCACGATGGTGAATATCACAAACAGAACGGCAAAAATCAATGCAACTTTAAATTCCAACGGGTTACTGCTATCTTCTTCTTCAGCTTCTTCGCCCGTCACCGGAATCGGCTTACGCTTCCGATGCAGATACCAGGCCACGCCCGCCGTAACGAAGGACATAATAAGCAGGGATGGATAAATTTCCGCAAGAATCGCCTTACTGAATATTCCTATTAATATAAGGAAACGAAGAAACATCATACTCACGGCCAACAACATTGCTGCGGCATATTCCGGCGCCTCCTGTGCAGGTGCCTTGCGACTCTTACGTGCCAGAACAGAAATAGTTGCCGTACTGCTATACAAACCACCTATAATACCAGATACCAGAATACCGGACTCATGAAATACATATCGCCTCAACAGATAAGACAGATAAGAGATACCGGATACAACTACCGTAGCCAACCAAACGGTATAAGGGGTCAAATTAATGTCGGGTATCAGATTTTCATTCGGCAACATCGGTAAGATAATGCCACTGATAGCGAGGAACTTGGCAAGAGTAATCATCTCGTCATTCTTCATGCGCTGTGCGAGTTCTGTAAAAGTATGCTTCAATTCGGTAAAGAGCAATACCGTCACAACCACCATCACGTAAAACCAGGAGGGTTGTGTGGCTACAATAGGAGCAATACAATAAGTGATGAGTGCGATAATAATGGTAGTAACCCCGAATACATGGAACTGAGATTGTTTAACGTAATAGTTCAATCCCAACAGCAGTCCCAATATAGCGCCACCGCCCATAAACAAGCGGTAATCCACCGGATCAAGAATATAAAGCAGATACCCCAAAATACCTATAAAAGTGAACGTGCGGTCCGTACCGAACAACGTTGTCTCCCCTTCACGCTTCAAACTGATTTTCCGCTGTGAAAGTCCTATTAATAAAGAAAACAAAGTCACCAATACAAAGGTCACCAGTTCTCTAGGCAGGTATTCATAAAGTTTCTCCATTTCGTCCTCTGAATATACTTGATCAGCAACCATTTGCAAGGAGTTAACTTCCTGTCAACAAGAAGTTAACTCCCTGTTGACAAACTCTTAACTTCTTGTCGACAAGGTATTAAGGCCTTACCAAACAGTGTATGGATGCTTCATCAGTTGCGAGTTATAGTAACGGACGTCGCCTGTTACTTCCTGCCCTATGAAGTCCGGCTTTTCGAAAGCCTCGTCTTCCGAAGCCAATTCCACTTCAGCAACTACCAAACCTTCATTTTCACCGTAGAACTCATCCACCTCAAACGTATGCCGTCCGCTGTGCACCAGATAACGGGTTTTATCAATAACACCCGGTTCACAAAGTTTCATCAGTTCCTCCGCTTCATTCAATGGAATCTCTTTTTCCCACTCATATCGGCTGAGTCCCGAGGCATCGGAAGCACCTTTTATCGTAAGATATCCCTTTCCGTTACGGATGCGCACCCGCACGGTCCGGCCTCTTGCACTACTGATATAACCTTGTACAATACGGCTTTGTTCATACGCCCTAGATTTGTACTCCCCCGTCACGAGGAATTTCCGTTCTATTTCTTGCGACATCTATTCGTTATTTCCCCAAGAATGAGTATCCTATCAGCATCACCAACACCAGTATCAATGCAGATACGCCAATAATCAACAACACTTTCTTAGCTTGTTCTTCTTCTTTTTGGCTATGCATAGCCTTTTTCTTACTCTTTCCCATAATGTGTTCTTAGTATTAAAGTTCAACTGATAACAAAGTAACATGAAATTCGGGAAGATTCCAAAAGAAAAGAGAAAATTTATTTGTAACAAGCTAATATCCGAACCATACCCGAACCGTATCTGAGCCGTACTTGCTCCGTACATTCTTCGGTTAGAGGTACCTCTGAGCGAAGAATGTACGGAGTTGGTACGGAGCAAGTGCGGTTCGGGTATGGCAGAGAGGTATCTTGAACTACCTATAGGTGGTTTCCGACGCTCTATGCAAAGATGAAGCCGGGCTGCATTTTAATGAGAATTATGAGCCTACAGAAGAGAGGGGGAATATTTTAGGACTTAGAGGAGTTATCCTTTAACTCCTACTATAAATAATGTAGGCTAATACAGAA
>OGQG01002360.1_pt1 | contig 11374 bp, 6 predicted proteins | sample 1553201 | NCBI WGS metagenome assembly OGQG01 (sample SAMEA2579925, study PRJEB22360) | human gut metagenome | biome: human gut; feature: human-associated habitat; material: faeces | place: Denmark | collected 2008/2010
ATCTCTTTTCGACTGATTTTCCGATAGAATTGTAACAAATCCTGTTCGTATGCCTGTGCTTCTGTGCTTCCTGATAAGTTTTCCCAAACCGGATGTGCATTCCAGCCACGTTCTGCCAATCCCATTATTTTAGGAAATGTATAATATTCTACTTGTTGATAATTCCGGATGGTTTCTGCAAATAGTTGTGCTTGTACGCCTTTGATTCGTTGTTTTCCCAATGCAGTCAGGGCGGTTTTACCGATTTCCATGGAATCGGGCGACACCGGACGTCCTGCCATTGTAGTGCGTGAGGAACGGTATACCCGATATGGCAGCATGGAGAAAGATTTGGATTCGTCTACATATCCTGCCCAAAAGTGCCCCGGTTCGTCAGTATGCGCATCGTAAGCCAAATCCAGATAGAAGTTGTTCACGTTGCAAAGAATCACCGGATATCCGTTGTTGGCTATTTGATAAGAAATTTCGTCTGTTCCCCATTCGGCAACCGTGCTCCAGCAATAGATACCACCGGCTCGTGGAGCAAGAGCGGCATGCGTTTCCGTGCGATGCCCTAACGCTGCTTCCTGCCAACCACCAAATGAAATGCCCTGTTGTTGCAGGCATTCGGATACACGGGTGATGAAATATTCCGCCAAGTCGTGCATCTGTGTCATTCCTTTCTCTTTCATCAGTTGCATGCATAGGGGAGAACCGCTCCAGGCTCCTTCTGCAACTTCGTCGCCACCGACATGAATCGTTGTCAGAGGGACACCTGCTTCGCGATACATTTCCTTTATTTCCCGTACCACCTTTTCTATAAAACGATAGGTGGAAGGCATTGCCACGTTCATAACATTGTCCGTATACCATTGTGCGGAGATATATCGGGAACTGTCCTGCGGGTCGTGTAGCATATATTCGGTAGCCTTTTGCGATGTATTTCTCATACCGTGCTTTCATGGCTGTGATGGCCGCCCGTGCATGTCCTGGTGACTCTATTTCCGGAATCACTTGTACATGTCGTTCGGCAGCATAACGCAACAGATCGATGAATTCGGCACGGCTGTAGAAACCATTTCCCGATGTAGGGGCATTCGGGTCGTATCCGTTTTCATAAGCAGGATACAGGTATTCAGTTTCGTCCGTAGTGTGTCCGCGGCGTGCTCCTACCGAAGTAAGTTCTTCCAGCCCGGGTATCTCCAGACGCCAGCCTTCGTCGTCCGAGAAATGGAAATGAAATGTGTTAAGTTTATAAGATGCAGTGATGTCTATCAATTTTTTCAGATTCTCTGCCGTGGTGAAGTTACGGACGATGTCGAGCATTTGTCCGCGATACAAGAGGTCGGGATAGTCGCGGACAGAGACTGCTTGCAGTCGCAATGTCTCTCCTTGTCCTTTCAGCATTGCCAGCAGGGTTTGTGTTCCGTTGAAGATGCCATGCGATGTCTTCCCTTTCACGATAGCCTGTCGGTTGTTGATGTCTAGTTCGTAATACTCATCGTTTAGTACTTCCTGGTCTTCGGGAAGATATTCCAATAGGATGCTTTCCTCTGCTTCCGTTGCTACTTCCAGTCCGTATGTATTTTCCAGTTTTTCTTTCAGAATGCGGGCGGCATCTTTTGCCTCAGATTCCGTGCGAAGGATCAACGCAGCTGTCTCAAACTGTTCTGCTCCCAGCTGAAGCTTATTCACAAGCTCATCCAGAGCCACTTCCATTGCCTGCTGTTTTTTCCCTTTAAAAAATAATTCTTCCACTGGCTGGCCATGACGATCAAACAGATCCATATCTGTAATCCCTGCAAGCTGATTCGCATAAGAAGCAATCTCCACAGTGTTTCGGTAGCTTTTGTTCATGACGATCCTGCGGATCTCTTTTCCGAAAATTTTCGGTAAAAATCCCAGGACATCCTGAGCCTCATCTTCCATAGTCTGGGCTTTGTCCCCCAGAATGGTCATGCGGCAGGGAAACATCATTTTAAGGATCAGATACTGAAGCCTTGAATAATCCTGCATTTCGTCTACTACCAGGTGCTTGATACCATTGTGGCTGGTCTGGCGAAGAAGGCGGTACTTCATGTAAAGTACCGGATAGACGTCCTCATACCGAAGCTTTCGCTCCTGAAGCTGTACATGGGGAAGTCCCGGATAGCCGCAGCTTTCCAGAAAACGGCTGGAGATCACATAGAGATCCTGAGTCTCATACATATTCATGAATTTCTCCATTACAATGGCACGTTCTTCCTCATCCATATCATTGTCCCGAAGCGTCTCTACCTCATCAATGAAATTCTCTGCAACTGCCTCCATACGTGATAACAGAGGGATATCCTGGAATTTAAAATAAAAAAGATCAATGATCTCCTCTTCTTTTTTCGTAAAGTTCTTATATTCCACATCACGAAAATCCATCAGCTCATCTTCTAAGGAGGTGAGATACCCCTCCATCCGATTCAAAAATTCCCTGGACTGTTTTTCCTTATATAAGGAAGGCATATCCGGGAAATTCAGGCTGCGCTCAATCTGGTCATAACGGTCTTCGCAGTCAGATACCGTATCTTTCAGCTGTCTGTAGGCAAAAAGATCAAAGCTCATTTCTTTAATATTTTCCTCTCCCAGTTCCGGAAGTATATGGGAAATATAATCAGAAAAGATGCTGTTGGGAGACAGGATCAGGATATTGGAGGATTTCAGATTCTTGCGGTCGTGATACAAAAGATAGGCAATCCTGTGCAAGGCAATGGAGGTCTTGCCGCTTCCGGCTGCGCCCTGGATTACCATGATCTTATCCCTGGTGTTTCGAATGATGGCATTCTGCTCCTTCTGGATAGTGCGGACAATATTTTTCAGCGCAGTGCTGCCTCCGCTGCCAAGTTCTGCCATAAGAATCTCGTCATCAATCTTCACATCACTTTCAAACTGGTAAAGCATACGGCCATTTCGAATCTTGTACTGCCACTTGGAGGCAATTTCGCCGCAGATGGTTCCCAGCGGTGCCTGATAAGACGCCGGGCCTTTATCATAGTCGTAGAAAAGCCCGCTGACAGGAGCACGCCAGTCATAGATCAGAGGCGTATGCCCTGCCTCTTCTGCGAAATTTCCGATTCCAATATAAAAAATCTCCGGCTCCTCATCCCCTTCAAATACGAAATCCACTCTTCCAAAGAAAGGGGAATCCAGCATTTTACGAAATCTTTTTCGCAAATGGATCTGCTGCTCGTTGGCGTTGATCTGGTGAAGAAGCGCCTGCTGGTTATCGAAATTTTCGTAGCCATACTGGTCCATCTCCGTATAGTTCTCCCAGTAATACTCATGCATTCCTTCGATATCCTTCTGTCCTTCCAGAATGGACTGGCTGATATGGGCGATCCTGGTTTCTAATTTATCTGTAACGTATGCAAGAAAAGCTGCTCCGTCTTTATTATCAATTGTCATTGGGGGTATACTCCTTTAACATTCGCGCTGCAGCCCTTTCTACAAGTCTTTGTAAAAAAACACCCAGGGCTGCTGCAATAAATGAGTTTTTTCGTTGTTATGACTTTGTCCCTGCCTTCCTTTCCGGCAGAAACTTTGCTCCATTATACATTATCTGCGGGTAAAAGTACAGACAGCAAATCCCTGGATTTTTTCTCTCTGAAGACAAAAAAAACAGCAGTTTTTCCGTATATTTTCCGAAAAAGCTGCTGTATTTTTTTATCTGTTTCACTTACTTTTATGCAGTCTGCGTCTTATCAAACTGGCTGTTGTAAAGATCTGCGTAGAAGCCTTTCTTTGCAAGCAGCTCTTCATGGCTGCCCTGCTCGATAATGTCACCATCCTTCATAACCAGGATCAGATCTGCGTCCCTAATGGTGGAAAGTCTGTGAGCGATGACAAAGCTGGTTCTGCCTTTCATCAGGTTATCCATAGCTTTCTGGATCTGTACCTCGGTTCTGGTATCAACGGAGGAGGTAGCCTCATCCAGGATCAGGATCTTATTGTCTGCAAGAATGGCTCTTGCAATTGTCAGGAGCTGCTTCTGGCCCTGGGAAACATTGCTGGTCTCCTCATCCAGAACCATGTTATAGCCTCCCGGCTGCTGCATGATAAAGTTGTGGATATGAGCAGCCTTTGCTGCTGCGATCACTTCCTCATCGGTAGCATCCAGCCGTCCATAGCGGATGTTTTCCATAATGGTTCCGGAAAACAGCCAGGTATCCTGAAGCACCATTCCAAACATTTCATGAAGCTCGCTTCTGTTGAAATCTTTTACATCATGACCATCTACCTTAATAGAACCACTGTTTACATCATAGAAACGCATAAGCAGCTTAACCATGGTGGTTTTTCCTGCACCGGTAGGCCCTACAATCGCAATTTTCTGACCATCTTTGACCTTTGCCGAAAAATCGTGGACAATGATCTTTTCCGGATTGTAACCGAAGCTTACATGATCAAATTCTACATTTCCGCTGAGCCCGTCAATAGAAACAGCATTCTCTTTGGTGGTCTCCTCTTCCTCCTCATCCAAGAACTCAAACACACGCTCGGAAGCGGCTGCTGAGGACTGAAGCAGGTTGGTTACCTGTGCGATCTGCTGGATGGGCTGGGTAAAGTTACGGATATACTGGAAGAAGGACTGAATATCACCTACTTCAATAGAACCCTTGATCGTGAACCATCCTCCAAGAAGGGCTACCATAACATATCCAAGGTTTCCAACAAACTGCATGACCGGCATCATGATTCCGGAGAAAAACTGGGATTTCCATGCTGATTCGTAAAGCTTCTGGTTGTCTTTTTCAAATTCTGCAACTACGTCTTCTTCTTTATTAAATACCTTCACTACATTGTGTCCGCCGTAGTTCTCTTCAATCTGGCCATTTACCTCCCCCAGATACTTCTGCTGTGCCTGGAAATATTTCTGGGAGTGCTTCATAACGAAATTGATGATAAGCATAGACATCGGAAGGATCAGAAGGGCAGCCAGGGTCATCCACACATTGATGGACAGCATCATCACAAATACACCGATCAGGGTGGTAACTGATGTGATCAGCTGGGTAATACTCTGGTTCAGGCTCATCTGAAGGGTATCCACATCGTTCGTTACGCGGGAAAGGATTTCTCCGTTTGTCCGGCTCTCATAGTAGTTCATTGGGAGGCGGCTGAATTTCTTTGAAATATCTTTACGTAAATTGTAGGTGACATCGTTGGAAATTCCGGTCATCACATAACCCTGGATAAAGGAGAAGCAGGCACTTGCCAGATACAGTCCTAATGTCCATAACAAAATATAGCCGATTTTTTCAAAATCAATGCTTCCGGTGCCGTTTACCTTGGCTACCAGACCGTTAAAAAGCTCTGTTGTTGCCTTTCCAAGGATCTTTGGTCCTACAATGTTAAAAATGGTTCCTGCAATTGCAAACAGAAACATGAGAACGAAACGGAATTTGTAGCGTTCCATGTATTTCAAAAGTCGTTTCATTGCTCCTTTAAAGTCTTTTGCCTTTTCCCCGGAGTTCATTGCACGGCTCCGATGACCACCCATCATAGGGCCTCTGGCTTTGTTTTCACTCATGCTAATTCCTCCTCTGAAAGCTGTGACATGGCGATCTGGCGGTAAACCTCGCAGTTCTTCATCAATTCCTTGTGGGTGCCGATGCCTGCCATATTTCCGTCATCCAGCACAATGATCTGATCTGCATTCAGGATAGTGCTGATTCGCTGTGCTACGATAATCGTGGTAATATCCTTTGTCTTTTCCTTCAGAGCCTTGCGAAGCTTGCTGTCAGTCTTGAAATCAAGTGCGGAAAAGCTGTCGTCAAAGATCAGGATTTCCGGCTTTTTGGCAATCGCTCTTGCAATGGAAAGACGCTGCTTCTGGCCACCGGATACATTATTTCCTCCCTGGGAAATAGGTGCTTTGTAGCCTTCCGGTTTCGCTTCAATAAAGTCATCGGACTGGGCAATCTGAGCTGCCAGTTTTACATCTTCCTCTGGCATATCCGGCTTACCGTAACGAATGTTGGAATCGATGGTTCCAGAGAACAGGACTCCCTTCTGAGGTACATAGCCCAGACGGTCACGAAGCTCATGCTGTGTCATATTTCGTACATCCACACCATCTACTTTTACACAGCCCTTCGTTGCATCATAAAATCTGGGGATCAGGTTGACCAGTGTACTCTTACCGCTTCCGGTACTTCCGATGATAGCAACAGTCTGGCCTTTTTCTGCCTTAAAGGTAATATCGTTGATGACATTTTCCCCTGCTTCCGGATAAGCGAAGCTTACATGGTCAAATTCGACCGTTCCTTTTTCCTGCTTATCTGGCATTACCGGTTCCTCCGGATCATTTACAGATGGCTCCATTTCCAGGACCTCACAGATTCGGCCGGCTGCCACGTTTGCCCTTGGGAGCATAATGGAGATTGCTGTGATCATCAGGAAGGACATAATAATCTGCATTGCGTACTGGATAAATGCCATCATATTTCCTACCTGCATAGTTCCATTGTCAACGCCATGTGCACCGAAATAGATAATCGCTACAGATACACCGTTCATGATCAGCATCATGATCGGCATCATAAATGTCATACAGCGGTTTACAAACAGGTTTGTCTTTGTCAGATCCATATTTGCTTTTTCAAAACGCTCTTCCTCATGCTTCTCACGGCTGAACGCGCGGATAACCGGGATTCCGGTAAGGATTTCCCTGGTTACCAGGTTCAGACGGTCAATGAGAGTCTGCAGCCTGGTGAATTTCGGCATTGCAATCTGGAACAGTACAAAAATAACAATCAGAATGATAGCTACTGCGGCTCCAAGGATCCAGGTCATGGAGGAATCGGTCTGGAGAACCTTGAGCACGCCTCCGATGCCAAGGATGGGCGCATACAGAACGATTCTGAACATCATGGTCATAACCTGCTGCACCTGCTGCACATCGTTGGTACTTCGCGTGATCAGGGATGCAGTGGAAAATTTATGATATTCGTTGCTGGAGAAATGAATGACCTTGCGGTATACATTATCTCGCAGATCATGTCCAAGGGCTGCTGCCACTCTTGCTGAAAGGAAAGTAACACTTACAGCGGCCAGCATGATCACCAGCGCCATCAGGACCATCTGGATTCCGGATGTCCGGATGTAATTCATCTGAATTGCATCCAGATCCTCGCCCATAGCTTCGTATTCTGCTTTCACACCACTGACAGCGGCCTGTGTAAGAATAGATTCCGGCATGTCGGAAAGCTTCTCATCTGCAGCCTCCAGCATCTGTTTTTTTGCATCCTCCGGCATTGCTGACAAAACCTGCATTGGGTCCGTTCCTTCCGATACCTGCATCTGGGAAAGCATTTTCTGGCTCTCTTCACTGCCAGAGGTAAAAGAGGTGTACATCATCAGAGGTTTGCACAGAAGATCGTTTAATTCCTCACGTTTATCCCCTGTAATGCCATCTTTCAGTTCATATGTGTCTCCATCCAGGACATAAGAGTCCTGAACTTCTTTCTGTGTGTCTTCGTCCATAAAAATCTGCAGATTTTCCATTGTGCTCTGACGCATTTTTTCCGGAACACCATCTGGTATTCCCCCCTGCTGGATCCCTACGTTAATTACCTTGGAGGTGTAATCCGGCAAGGACAGATCACAGTATGCCTGCAAAAACAGCAGTCCAATGATCAGGACGATATAGCCTGCTGATTTTTTCAGATACTTCATTAATTTAATCATGCTTGGGTTGTCCTTTCTACATTTTTTCAAAACATCCGGGCTTTTCTGCCTTTTGCTTTGTTTTTCAGTTTCCTGTGCTACTTTTTATTATGGCAAAAATGTCCCATGCACATTTCTTCCGGTGAAAACTCTGGTGCTGGCATTGCCGCAATATTTTCCTTGATCTGTATGCAGAATCGTTTCATCAGACATAACTCACTTTCGGAAAATCCGTTCAGAACCTGTTTTTCTCCTTCCTTTGCCATGCGCATACCTTCATTAATTATTGCTTTTCCTTCTTCTGTAAGATAAATCCGGCTTATGCGTTGATCTTTTTCATCCTGTTTTCGAACTATAATACCGATTTTTTCCAGGCGTTGGATACTTACGGTAACAGTAGGCGGCTTCACGCCTAACTGGCTGGCCAGTTCTTTCTGGCTACATCCGTCTTCTTTCCACAGAACAGCCAGAATCGGCATTTGTCTTGGATGGATTCCCAGACTTTTAAGTTTACCAAAGCATTTTTCCATATACATGCGGCTGATTTCCATAATCAGACGTTGAATGCTTTTCTCATTGTTGTTTTCCAAATTCTCACCTCACTTGCTGTCTGAAACTGAGATACAAGCTTTGGAGTGTGTATTACAGTTTCAAGTTCCTGTTCAGCTTTCTCATATTAGTTAGCCGACTAATTTTATAGTTTACACTTTTCCACAAGAAACGCAAGTGTTTTTTGTGCAGTTTATATTTTTTTTAGATTTGTGTCTTAAATTTATTGAATTTAAAATATGTATTTATTTTGTCGGCTAATTATTATGTATAAGACCACATTATCTGTTGTCCGGAATTTTCATGGTAAAAAGAATCCTGCTTGCAGGATTCTCCATTTGCGGCGGGTCGCCTGGAGCGACAACACCCCTTCCGCCGCAGTGCAATCCTGCCCGGCAGGCTTTTTATGTAATGCGTAACAGGAATTTCCTGTTACAAAAAAATACCGCCTGCCAAGCGGTTTTCACAGCTTTGACAAGCGGTATTAAATTATTGAATATTGTGATTTCAAATAAACTGGTTGGTCTCTTCGTCGTAGTGGTAGTCGATGGAATCCATCTTATCCAACAGAGATTCCCTGTTCAGTCCGCGGCAGGTACACAGTGCTTCCAGAGAATCGTAATAATCCCGAAGCTGGGTATTTACATAACTAAGCAAAATCATAGGATCTTTTGGTATCATAAGACTTGGACTCCTTTTCTTTTCCTTTACTTGTTACTGTTCACTCCGTTCACAGTAACGCGCTTCGCGATGCACAGAAATCATGCATTCGCATGATTTCGCGCCGCAATTCTCGGGTTTTCTGTGAACTTTGTTCACAAAAAACGCCTCGCGGAACGTTACCAGTGAACAGTAACCTTTACTTCACTTTAACCACATACTCTCCATTCTCCACATCCAGTACCAGTGTATCGCCGGTATGGACTTCGCCTGAAAGGATTTTTCTGGCAGTCAGTGTCTCTACATATTTCTGAAGATAACGCTTCAGAGGTCTTGCACCGTAGACAGGATCGTAACCATTGTCAATGACATCCTTCTTGGCTGCATCTGTCAGTTCAAGGGAAAGCTCCTGGTCGGCAAGCCGGTCATTCAGCTCTTTTACCATCAGATCAACGATACTACCAATATTATCTTTTGTCAATGGCTTAAACAGAATGATCTCATCCAGACGGTTCAGGAATTCCGGACGGAAATGTCCGCGCAGATCATCCATAACCTCTTTCTGTGCTTCTTCCTTGATTTCTCCATTTTCATCAATACCATCCAGCAGATAAGGAGATCCGATATTGGAGGTCATGATCAGAATTGTATTCTTGAAGTCTACAGTACGTCCCTGGGAATCGGTAATACGACCATCATCCAGTACCTGCAGAAGTACATTGAATACATCTGGATGTGCCTTCTCAATCTCATCGAAAAGTACAACGCTGTACGGTTTCCGACGAACAGCCTCTGTAAGCTGTCCGCCTTCCTCGTATCCAACATATCCCGGAGGAGCTCCGATCAGTCTGGATACAGAGTATTTCTCCATGTACTCGCTCATGTCGATACGAACCATATTCTGCTCATCATCGAAAAGAGTCTGTGCAAGGGTTTTGGCAAGCTCTGTTTTACCAACACCGGTTGGTCCAAGGAACAGGAAAGAACCGATTGGTTTGGTCGGATCTTTGATTCCTGCTTTGGAGCGAAGGATGGCATCGGTTACACGGCGTACACCCTCGTCCTGACCGATAACACGTTTGTGGAGCTCATCTTCCAGATGAAGCAGTTTGGCACGCTCTCCCTCTGTCAGCCTTGCTACCGGAATGCCGGTCCAACGGGAAATGATCCTTGCGATCTCATCGTCTGTTACTACTTCGTGGACAAGGCTTCTGTCGCTCTCTTTTGTATTGCGCTCTTCGATTTCCAGCTGCTGCTGTAATTTCGGCAGCTCGCCATACTGCAATTCGGAAGCTTTCTCCAGATCATAGTTCTGTCTTGCGATCTGGATCTGTTTGTTCATATCCTCAATCTGTTCACGAAGCTTCTGAAGCTTCTCTACAGAATGTTTCTCGTTCTCCCACTGAGCCTTCTGGGTGTTGAAAGAATCCTGCATTTCCGCAAGCTCCTTCTGAAGCTCTTCCAGACGCTCTTTACTTAAATTATCGGTCTCCTTCTTCAGAGACAGCTCTTCCATTTTCATCTGATCGATTTTACGGCGCTGCTCATCCAGCTCTGTCGGCATGGAATCCAGCTCTGTCTTGATCAGGGCACAGGCCTCATCTACCAGGTCAATTGCCTTATCCGGAAGAAAACGGTCTGTAATATAACGATGTGAAAGTGTTGCAGCTGCAACAAGTGCGCTATCTGTGATTTTAACACCATGGAATACTTCGTAACGTTCTCTCAGGCCACGAAGGATAGAAATGGTATCTTCCACAGTTGGCTCATCCACCATAACCGGCTGGAAACGACGTTCCAGGGCAGCGTCTTTCTCAATATACTGACGATACTCATCCAGTGTGGTAGCACCGATGCAGTGAAGCTCACCACGGGCAAGCATTGGTTTCAGCATGTTGCTGGCATCCATTGCGCCATCCGTCTTACCTGCACCTACGATCAGATGAAGCTCATCAATAAACAGGATGATCTGACCTTCGCTCTTTTTCACCTCTTCCAGAACTGCTTTCAGACGTTCCTCAAATTCACCACGGTATTTGGCACCTGCTACCAGTGCGCCCATATCCAAGGCAAAAATTTTCTTATCCTTCAGTGCTTCCGGAACATCTCCTGCTACAATTCGCTGTGCAAGACCTTCCACAGCAGCTGTTTTACCAACACCGGGCTCACCGATGAGAACCGGATTGTTCTTGGTCTTACGAGAAAGAATACGGATCACATTCCGGATCTCACTGTCACGTCCAATGACCGGATCCAGCTTCTGGCTTCTTGCCTTTTCCACAAGATCTTCGCCATATTTATTTAAAGTATCATAAGTGGCTTCCGGATTGTCGCTTACTACACGCTGGTTTCCACGTACTGTGGAAAGTGCCTGCAGGAAACGCTCTTTGGTAATGCCAAATTCGCTCCAGATTTTCTTCATACTAGGGCTTGGATATTTCAGCAGGGCCAGGAAAAGATGCTCTACGGATACGTATTCATCTCCCAT
>OGQG01002364.1_pt1 | contig 11361 bp, 10 predicted proteins | sample 1553201 | NCBI WGS metagenome assembly OGQG01 (sample SAMEA2579925, study PRJEB22360) | human gut metagenome | biome: human gut; feature: human-associated habitat; material: faeces | place: Denmark | collected 2008/2010
TATTGCGATCGCCTTTATAGTTAGTTCTTATATTAATGCTGTCGCCTTCTGCTTTGTTTCTTACACCGCTGACAGCGGTTGCAGTCAGAACATCTGTACTGTTTGTCCAATTTACCCAGATATATGCAGAACGGATGCTTGAATGAAAAAGTAAATTCTACCTGGCAAGAGTTAATTCTACGTCTGTAGAATTAACTCTTGCATAGATTTTATTCTTCATTTTTTGTACAATGTCAAGGCAGTTGATTGCCTGCCTGTGCAGAAAGTGAGGTTATTATGAATGAGAACCGACCAAAAGGCAATCAGAAGCATATAGATCTATCAGGAAGAATTCGTATAGAACAAGGTCTAAATAATGGCGAATCATTTAGAACTATTGCTAGAGATTTAAACAAGGATCCTAGCACTATATCTAAAGAGGTAAGACGTCATTCTGTTATTAAAGAACGTAAGCCTGATGCCTTTGCACCTATACCCTGCGCTAATAATTACGATACCTCTAAACCGAAAGCCAATGTATGCAAGATACTTCATGGATGCGGAGATAATGAGTGCACTCATAAATGTGTTAACTGCAGAAAGGCAAGATGCAGTGAAATTTGTAACCACTATAAGCCGAGACAGTGTGAAAAACTTGCTAAGCCTCCATATGCATGTAACGGCTGTCCAAAGAAAACGAACTGCATGATGGATAGAAAAATATATTCATCCAAGTACGCTCAGGATACCTATGAGACACTGAGAACGACAAGCAGAGAAGGTATTAATCAAACGCCTGAAAGCATTCAGAAATTAAATGACCTGCTGTCTCCGCTCATTAAAAAGGGACAATCAATAGCTCATATCTATGCTTCTCATGCAGAGGAAATTGCTTGTTCAAGAAGAACTATTTACTCCTATATTGATAGTGGTGTTTTCGAAGTCAGAAATATGGATTTACGTCGTAAGGTCGTATACAAACCAAGGAAGAAAAAAACTGCCACCAGTACAAAAGATCGTGCATTTAGAAAAGATAGAGGCTACAAAGAGTTTCAAGAATATATAAATAAAAATAAACCTACATACATCGTAGAAATGGATACAGTGGAGGGTGTTAAAGGCACAAAACCATGTTTTTTGACGATGCTTTTTAGAAACTGTAAGTTAATGCTTATGTTCCTTTTGAAAGAGCAAACTCAGGATGAGGTCAATAAAGTTTTTGACTATTTAACTGAAGTCCTTGGCATTGAATTATTTCAAAAACTATTTGAGGTAATAATCACAGATAATGGACATGAATTCCAGGATAGATGGAATTTAGAGTGTGATGATAACGGTGAAATGAGAACGCGAATTTATTATTGTGATCCTAATCGTTCTGACCAAAAGGGTGCGCTTGAAAAAAATCACGAATACATAAGATATGTTCTTCCTAAAGGAACAAGTTTTGAGAACATAACAGAAGAAACAACACTGTTATTGCTTAATCATATCAATAGTGAAAAACGAGACAGCCTCAATGGACATAGTCCATATGAGGTGTCTCGAATCTTGCTGGATAATAGACTTCATGAAGCTCTTGGATTAATTGAAATCCCGGCAGATGAAGTAACACTAATCCCAGCATTAGTAAAATAAAAATAGTGTAAGCACAGGCAAGTTTCACTGCATAGAATTTAGTCTTTCCAACAGACATGTGGAATTTAGTCTCGCACACTATTTCCAGATGTCTCTTTCTCATGCAGAAAAACGTACAATCTGTACCGTATGAAGACATTATATACTAAAAAATGCGGGATGTATACTTCCTAAAGTAGAAGTTAATCCCGCATAAATTCAAGAAAGCTAAAAAGTAGAATTTACTTTTTCATTCAAGCATAATCAGTCGAAAGAATAGGAAGGACTGATTATATGGACAAAATGGATCATAATGCACATTCAGTATATTTGATGTATTATCATCTGATCATGGTTGTAAAATACCGAAGAAACGTAATAGATGATCCGATTTCGGAACGTGCAAAAGAGATCTGGGAACGTATTGCACCTGATTATGGAATCACACTGGAAGAATGGAATCATGATGTTGATCATGTGCATGTTATGTTTCGGACACAGCCAAAATCAGAACTCAGCAAATTTATCAATGCGTATAAAAGTGCAAGCAGCCGGTTGTTAAAAAAGGAATATCCACAGATCAGGGAAAGACTTTGGAAGGAAGCATTCTGGAGCCAGAGTTTCTGCCTGTTGACAGCGGGTGGGGCACCGATTGATGTTATCCGTAATTATATCGAGACGCAGGGAGAGAAAAAAAGATGAATATAGCTTACCGTTTTCGGATATATCCAAACAGAGAACAGGAAGTTCTGCTCGCAAAAACATTTGGCTGCTGTCGTTTTTTATATAATCAGATGTTGAATGATAAGATACGGGAATATGAAGCATCGAAAAAAATGCTGCGAAATACACCGGCGATGTATAAAAAAGCATATCCGTTTTTGAAAGAAGTGGATTCCCTGGCACTTGCAAATGTACAGCTGCATCTGGAAAAGGCATATAAGAATTTTTTCAGGGATCCAAAGATTGGCTTTCCAAAATTCAAATCAAAACACAGGAGCCGAAAAAGTTATACGACAAATGTGGTCAATGGAAATATTCAGGTAGAAGATCATCGGATAAAACTTCCGAAGCTGAAGTGGATCCGTATGAAAAAACATCGTGATATTCCAGAAAAATATTGCCTGAAATCCGTAACAATAAGTATGGAACCATCCGGAAAGTATTATGCAAGTCTATTATATGAAAAATCTGACTGTGAAAACCAAGCAGAAGAATTTGATTATGAAGACGCAAAGATACTTGGAATTGATTATGCAATGCATGGGATGGCTGTGTTTTCTGAAGATATACAGAAGGAAAATGAAGGATACTTCAGAAAAAGTGAGGAGCGGCTGGCAAGGGAACAGAGAAAGTTATCCCATTGCGTGAAAGGAAGCAATAATTATTACCGACAGAAAAAACGTGTTGCATTATGTCATGAAAAAATCCGAAACCAGAGGAAAGATTTTCTGCATAAACTGAGTCATGAAATAGCAGAGGCATATGATGTTGTTGCAGTAGAAGATATTGATATGAAAGCAATGAGCCAGTGTATGCATTTTGGAAAAAGTGTCATGGATAACGGTTACGGAAAGTTTCGGGAATTGCTGGAATATAAGCTGACATGGAGAGGAAAGAAATTGGTACGTGTAGACCGTTTTTTTCCTTCCAGTAAAAAATGCTGTAAATGTGGCAATATAAAGAAAGAACTGAAACTTTCGGACAGAGTATATCTTTGCACATGTGGAAATCGGATAGACCGGGATCTGAATGCGGCAATCAATATACGTGAAGAAGCACGTCGTATGTTGTTAGCAGGATAAATGGGAAGTGTCTGTATCCAGACAATGAAAATATCCCATAACTGGGTAAAAATGAATCGCGGGGCACGCGAGGATAGCTTGTAGATACTTGGCTCAGTAGAGCCATTGAGCAAGAAGCCCCCACTTCAAAATCTGTGATTTAAGTGGTGGGAGCATGTCACAAGAAATTACAAGGATCACTGCATCGATATCCTGATGGATGAAATTCCCGATACAATGGCTGACCGTATCCGTCAGGCTTCTGATGACTGTGCGGTAGCTGCGATCCGGATCAAAAAATAGAATGCCTGTTCTTATGTATCTTATTGTGACATTATGAAAGCGAAATCGAAAACTCCTTCTGTGAACACTAGTCGTGCACAGAAGGAGTTCTTGATTTCGCTATTTCAGTTATTTTGCAAGTTTGTTGTTTGCTTTTGTCTGGAATTTCTCGTTCTGTACGATGACCCGCTCATGTGTGCCTTCACCGATCAGACCAGCTTCATCATAAGCCGCTACTTTAAATACAAGACGGCGACCGTCTACTTCTGTAAGCTCTGTCTCGCAACGAACAGTCATTCCAATCGGAGTTGCCGCTACATGGCTGATAGTTACCTGTGTACCAACGCTGCCGCAGCCTTCTTCCAGATAGGGAGCTACGCTCTCGCTTGCTGTTTTTTCCATTAATGCAAGCATGCATGGTGTTCCGAATACTTCCAGTACGCCGCTTCCTACTGCTGTTGCGGTATTCTCATATACAACCTCTACGCTCTGTTCCCCTTTGATTCCTGCTTTTAACATTTTATGTCCTCCTCTAAAATTCATCATTACGGAGTAAGTATATCATAACTTTTCTTATGCTTCCAGAAGTTTCTCCACGCTTGCAAGTTTTGCACAAACGATAAATACCTCGCATGCCTCTTTCAGTTCTTCCATCGGCGGAAGTGTCGGAGCAATACGGATCACGGAATCCTTCGGATCCTTTTTGTATGGGTATGGTGCGCCTGCACCTGTCAGTACAACACCGGCCTCTTTTGCTTTTGCAACAATGTTCTTTGCACATCCTTCATTTGCCTTGAAGGTGATGAAATATCCACCATTCGGACGGATCCAGCTTCCTGCGCCAAGACCTTTCAGTTCTTCCTCAAAACGATCCAGGATCATCTCAAATTTCGGACGGATGATTGCTGCATGTTTTGCCATATGTGCTTTTACGCCATCGATATCCTTTAAGAATTTCACATGACGCAGCTGATTAATCTTGTCAAATCCGATGGTCTGAATGGTCAGACGTTTCAGGATATCTGCTTTGTTCTCAAGACTTGTGATCAGGCCGGATACACCTGCACCGGAAAATGTGATCTTGGATGTGGAGCAGAACTCGATCGGAAGGTTCGGGTTTCCGGCTTTCTCGCACTCACCGAGGATCTCAAGGATCTGATCTGCTTTGTCCTCATACAAATCATGTACACAGTAAGCGTTATCCCAGTAAATACGGAAGTCTTCTGCTGCCGGTTTTAAGCGGGCCAGTCTGCGGACAGTCTCGTCAGAGTAGGAAGTTCCCATCGGATTGGAATATTTCGGCACACACCAGATACCTTTGATGCTGTCATCTTCGCTGACTAATTTTTCTACCATATCCATATCCGGACCGTCTTCGTAAAGCGGTACGTTGATCATCTCGATGCCAAAGCACTCTGTGATGGCAAAGTGACGGTCATATCCCGGAACCGGGCAGAGCCATTTTACTTTGTCAAGTTTGCACCATGGTGTGCTTCCGTTTACACCAAACATCATGGATCGAGAAATGCAGTCATACATGATATTCAGACTTGCATTTCCGTAAACAATGACATTATCATATGCTTCCGGACCGAGTCCGACTAAGCTTGCGATGAATTCCTGTCCCTCGGTGATACCATCGATCACACCATAGTTACGGATATCTGTACCGGCTCTGCTGACTAGCGGAGTCTCACTGGTCAGAACGTCCATCATCGGCATGGACAGCTCAAGCTGCTCTTTGGATGGTTTACCTCTGGACATGTCCAGTTTCAAGCCTTTTTTGCAGATTTCTTTGTACTGCTGTTCCAGGCTTTCTTTCTCTCTTAATAATTCCTCTCTGCTCATTTCCTGATAAGACTGCATTGATTTTTCCTCCTGTTGTGTATTGTTAAATCATTTTTTACAACTTCTTTTTATTTTATATTCAAAAGGAGATTTGACAAAAATTTACTCCTGTTTGATTTTTTTAAAATATTCCCGTATGGTCTGTTCGTAACCATTTTCTGTCGGCTCATAGAATTTCATATCTTTGTATGCATCCGGCAGATACTGCTGTTCTACATAATGATGCGGATAATCATGTGCATATTTATAGCCAATACCGTGGCCTAGTTTCTGAGCTCCTTTGTAATGGGCATCCTGCAAATGTGAAGGAACGCTCGTCTTGGTGCGCTTCACACTCGCCATTGCTTCAAAAACTGCATTGCATGCAGCATTACTTTTTGGTGCGGTTGCTACGTAAGTAACGGCCTGTGAAAGAATAATCTGTGCCTCTGGCATACCGATTCTTTCGACTGCCTGTGACGCAGATACAGCTACCGTAAGCGCCATCGGATCTGCATTACCGACATCTTCGGATGCACAGATCATGATACGTCTGGCTATAAATTTGATATCTTCTCCTGCATATAACATTTTTGCAAGATAGTACACCGCTGCATCCGGATCAGAACCTCGCATGCTTTTGATAAATGCTGAAATCGTATCGTAATGATTATCGCCTGTCTTATCATATTTGACTACACGCTTCTGGATACACTCAGATGCCACATCCAAAGTGATATGTATCTTTCCATCCTGGCTGCGTTCTGTTGTCAAAATTCCAAGCTCTACCGCGTTCAGTGCACTTCTGGCATCTCCGCCTGAAATATCTGCAAGAAATTCTAACGCATCTTCATCAATCACGGCTTGATAACTTCCCATTCCCTTTACTGTATCATAGACAGCTCTTGTGATCAACGTCTTAATATCTTCTTTATCAAGTGGCTTTAGCTCGAAAATACTGGATCTCGACAACAGCGCCCCATTTACTTCAAAATATGGATTTTCCGTCGTTGCGCCAATCAGGATAATCGTGCCATCCTCTACAAACGGGAGCAGATAATCCTGCTGCCCCTTATTGAATCTGTGGATCTCATCTACAAACAAGATTGTCTTTTTCCGATACATTCCCTGCATCTCTTTTGCCTTTGTGATCACTTCTTCCATGTCTTTTTTTCCTGCAGTTGTTGCATTAATCTGGGTAAATTCCGCACTGGTTGTATTAGCGATCACTTTCGCAAGTGTAGTCTTTCCGGTTCCTGGAGGACCATAAAAAATGACAGAGCTTAACTTATCTGCCTTGATCGCTCTGTAAAGTAATTTGTCTTTTCCGATAATGTGCTTTTGTCCTACAACCTCATCCAGGGTTGTCGGGCGCAGTCTGGATGCCAGTGGGGCCTCTTTTTCCATATTCTGCTCTCTCATATAATCAAATAAATCCATCTATCTCATCTCCATTGCCTGTATATCATTCTTGTTTTTGCTCATCCTCTGTAATATATCTAGTTCATGATCAGTTCATCCACTGTTACAAATTCATAACCTTCTTTTTGCAGGATATCTATTATGCGCAGTGCCGCATTTACACTGGATTCATAACAGTCATGCAATAAAATGATATCATTTTCCTTCGCCTGCGTCACTACTTTATTGACAATTTCATCCTCATTGTTTGTTGTCCAGTCCAGTGGATCAATCGTCCACATTACCGGCATCACATCCAGTTCCCACTCTAACTTCTTCTGCCACGCTCCAAAGGGTGGTCTCATATAAGACACCTCATTTCCTGTAATCTCTGTAATTGCCTCATTCGTTAACAGAATCTCTTCTTTTGCTTTTTCATCCGATACCCGTGTGATCTCCACATGATGATATGTATGATTACCGATCAGATGTCCCTCCTCTGCTTCACGCTTTACCAGCTCCGGAGCCTTTTTTACATTCTCTCCGATCAGGAAAAATGTTCCTTTCACATTCCGCTCTTTCAGTCCGTCCAGAAGTTTACCGGTCCATGCTGTACTTGGTCCGTCATCAAATGTAATTGCGATCTTCGGAGCTTCTTTTATCATACTGGAGGCTACATACTGTAAAGCCTTTTCATTTTCTTTACCTCTCGATACATCTGAAGTACGCCCTGTTTCCGGCTTACCTGCTCCACTGCCGGACTTTTCCAGCAATATCATCTTTGTAATCAGGAGGTATATTCCCACAACATATAACAATAAGAGCAGTCCCGTTTTTAATAAATTCTTATTTTTATAATTCCAATCCACTTTCATGCTGCACCCGCACACGGCCATTTCATTCATACTATATGCGTAGTCCGATTATTTCATTCGTAAGGACCTGCCACTGACAGCTTCTTCCAAATGCATGGCGATAAAAAAGAACAGGTTTTCTCCGATAAATACAGATAAACCTGCTCTTGTCGAAAGAACCTGCCATTGGCAGCTTCCCTCGAATGCATCTTCATGCAGAAAACTTCTTTACTTCTTTTGTTTTTTTGATGAAGATCCCTTTCTTATATTCTTTTTCTTCTTTTTTGATGAAGTGTTTTTCCTCACACTCCAGCCAAATGTTCCAAGTGAATCACCAAGTGTCAGATATTCTCCATGAGAATACGCCAGAAGTCCGGCCTTTCCTAATTGAAGTCTGCCTTTTTCATCCAGATACTCTTCTCCTACCTGAACTGCTTCTACTTTTGCCAGAAACATATGATGCGAACCAAGTTCTTTTATCTCTGTCACTTTACATTCAATGTTTACAGGACACTCTTCTATGATCGGTGCATAGTCTAATTTTGAAGCCTGACCTTCCGTCAGATGCATCTCTTTCCATTTATCCACATCTCGTCCAGACCTTACTCCGCACCAGTCCGTAGCTTTTTTTAATTTTTCTGTCGTCAGATTCACTACAAACTCTCCACTGTCTTTTAACAGTCCATAAGAGTAACGCTCTGGTCTTACGGATATATATAGCATTGCCGGATTCGTGCATACAGTTCCGGTCCATGCCACAGTTATAATATTTGATTTTCCGGATCGATCTGCCGTACTTACCATTACTGCCGGCAATGGATACAGCATATTCCCCGGTTTCCAGATCTGCTTTGCCATATTCTCTACCTCTACTGCTGTAATTCACTTACCAGAGTCGGTATCAGCTGTTTCTTTCTGGATACAACTCCCTTTAAGATCATCTTTTCGCTGTCTTCTTTCAGATCGAATGCATCAATGATATACTCTTTCGCTTTTGCGCCGCAGCACAATAGTTCTGTCGATTCATCCAGAATATCCGTCAGCATAAAGAATACCATCTGTACTCCATTTTTCTCCAGTACTTCCGGCAGATATGGAGTCAGCATCTCTTTCACTTCCTGCAGTTCTTCTTTACTCATCGAATTCAGCTGTCCCACGCCAAATACCATATCATTTACTGTAAACTGCTTGAAATCCTGGAAACAGATATCTTCTGCCGTCTTTCCTGCAAGACTGCTTCCTGCCTTGAACATTGCCTGTGCCTGTTCTTCCAGATTGATTCCTGCAATCTTTCCAAGTTTCTTTGCAACTTTTTCATCCAGCGATGTGCAGGTCGGCGAGCGGAATAACAGTGTATCGGAAATGATTGCCGAACACAGAAGTCCTGCAATCGTTGGTGTGATCTCTACGTCGTTTTCTTTATACATCTGATATACGATCGTTGCCGTACATCCTACCGGCTGGTTTCTGAAAAATACAGGTCCCATCGTCTCGATATTTCCCAGTCTGTGATGATCAATGATCTCCACGATCTCAGCTTCCTCGATACCGTCTACTGCCTGATTCTTCTCGTTATGATCCACCAAGATCACTTTCTTTTTACTTACATTTAAGAAACGACGTCTTGATACGAATCCCTTAAACTTCCCATGCCGGTCGATAATCGGGAAATCACGGTATTTCTTCTTTGCCATAACTTCCTTAATATCTTCCACATAATCACTCATATGGAAACAAGTAAGTGGTGTCTTCGTCATAAAGCGCTTGACCGGAACGCTCTGGTTGATCAGTCTGGCTGCCGTAAATGTATCGTGCGGTGTACTGATGATTACCGTACTCTGCTCATCTGCACGTTTGATCACTTCTTCGGATACTTCCGCATTCTGGCAGACTACCATACAGCTTACATCAATATCAAGTGCACACATCTGTGATTCTACACGGTTTCCAAGGATCACCAGATCATCTTTTTCTATAAATTCCTGCATAAGCTCCGGACTTGATGCACCAATTGCTACTTTTCCTTTTGTAAAATATCCATGTTCGTTACCGGTTACCATCTCTCCATCCAGTGTATTCATGATGTTACGATACTGCGTTCTTGCTTTGGAAAGGATCATATTATCATATACATCCATATAAGAAGTCGCAATGTCTCCGGTTGAAATAACACCCAGGAGCTCTTCATCTCTTAAAATCGGAAGTGTCTTGATGTTATTCTCCTTCATCTTTGTCCATGTATCTTTCAAAGATACATTCGGTCCTACACCATCTATCTGGTGGATATCCATATCTTTTACCTGTAATTTGACATTCTCCAGAAGATTTGGAACTTTCACTCCAAATTTCTGTAATACATAGTGTGTCTCTTCATTTATCTGACCGGCTCTTTTTGCAATATAATCATTACCGGTTATTTCTCTTTTTAAATTTGCATAGGCAATTGCTGAACAGATGGAATCCGTATCGGGATTCTTATGTCCCACAACGTATATTTTTCCTGCTTTCTTAGCCATATTTTCTCTTTCACATCCCTTTTTATATCATCTCTTAAGTATTAAGCTTGCCATCTTTTTAAGAATTCGTCAACCTTTATTTCTATGTATTTCGTATTTTTCTTTGAACAATATTATACTTCTATGCTATACTTAAGACAGTATAAAAGAACATTTTCAATTATGTTCTTAATAATAAGAAGGGAACTTAATACTATGAGCGAAGAATTATTACACGAAGAAACACAGAACGAAGGAACACCTGTTACAATGGCTGATCTTGAGGAACATTTTGACGATGCAAATCCATGGAATGTAGTAAAATCTTACATGGAAAAAGGTACTGTCCTTCCTGTAAAAGTAGAAGGAATTGTAAATGGCGGCGCCATTGCCATGGTTGAAGGTTTGCGTGGATTCATCCCGGCATCCAGATTATCTCTCTCCTATATCGAAGATCTTGAAACTTACCTGTTAAAAGATATTGAAGTCAAAGTCATCGATGTAGATGAAGCAAATAACCGTCTCGTACTCTCTGCACGCGAGATTCTCCAGGAAAAAGCAAGAAAGGAAAGAGAAGCTAAGATTGCCGCTGTCAAAGTTGGAAGCATCGTAACAGGCACTGTAGAAAGCCTTCAGAATTACGGAGCATTTGTAGATCTCGGCGACGGTCTCTCCGGTCTGGTACACATTTCCCAGATCAGCTTAAAACGAATCAAATCACCTGCTGATGTATTAAATGTCGGAGACGAAGTAACTGTAAAGATCATCGGAATAAAAGATGGCAAGATCAGCCTGAGTATGAAAGCTCTCGAAGAAGAGAAAAAAGAGGAAGAAGAAATCCATGTAGAGATCCCGAAGGCTGAAGAGATCGGTACAAGTCTTGGGGATTTATTCAAAGGGTTGAAATTAGATTAGTTTCTATTTAATCGATTAACAGAGTTGGCCTCTCGGTCCTTGAAGAACACAGTATATAGTCATTCTTGTTCAGGTTCCGTGCACTAAGAAACAGTAAGAGCGCCAAAATAACCTAAAAACAAAGGAATTACGTTCACAACTCGTCCCTTGGGGGAGACTGTAATTAATTCTGTGTAAACTCTAAAAGAGCTATATATCCTCTTGGAT
>OGQG01002371.1_pt1 | contig 11343 bp, 10 predicted proteins | sample 1553201 | NCBI WGS metagenome assembly OGQG01 (sample SAMEA2579925, study PRJEB22360) | human gut metagenome | biome: human gut; feature: human-associated habitat; material: faeces | place: Denmark | collected 2008/2010
CAAACCGCAGCGACTAAAGTCACAAATATAGGTTATTATTTTATTTACTGAGAGCGTCTCCTTGCCTGCGGCAAACCAGAATTCAAACTCTATTATGCAGCTTCTTCAAACTGTGAATTATACAATTGAGCATAGAATCCACCTTTCGCAAGTAACTCTTCATGATTTCCCTGTTCGATAATATCTCCATCTTTCATCACAAGAATCACATCTGCATTTTTAATCGTAGACAATCTATGCGCGATTACAAAACTCGTTCTGCCTTCCATAAGATTATCCATAGCCTTTTGGATAAGAGCCTCTGTACGAGTATCTACAGAAGATGTTGCCTCATCAAGAATCATTACCTTGCTGTCTGCCAAAATAGCTCTTGCGATAGTAAGGAGCTGTTTCTGTCCCTGAGACACATTACTTGCATCTTCATTAAGTTCCATGTTGTAACCGCCTGGAAGTGTTCGGATAAAGCTGTCTGCATGAGCTGCTTTTGCTGCCTCGATAACTTCTTCATCTGTTGCATCCAAACGTCCATAACGGATATTTTCCATAATAGTTCCTTTATAGAGCCATGTATCCTGTAATACCATTCCAAATGCTTTACGAAGATCACGTCTGTTATAATCACGAACATCATGATTATCTAAAAGAATCTGACCACTATTTACATCATAGAAACGCATAAGCAGTTTCACCATTGTTGTTTTTCCTGCACCGGTAGGCCCGACAATTGCGATTTTCTGACCCGGCTTTACGTCTACAGAAAAATCGTTGATAATCGTCTGATTTGGATTGTAGCCAAAATTCACATGAGAGAATTTCACTTCTCCTGTTACGTTTTCTACAGATACCGCTCCCTCGTGTTCCTGATCTTCTTCCTCTTCTTCTAAGAATTCAAATACTCTCTCGGAGGCTGCTGTCATGGACTGTACCTGATTGATAACCTGCGCTATCTGCTGGATTGGCTGTGTAAAGTTCTTTACATACTGGATAAATGCCTGAATATCACCGACACCAATCGTTCCTCTAATTGCTAACAGTCCACCGGAAATAGCAACTCCGGCATACCCAAGGTTTCCGACAAATGCCATGATTGGCTGCATTAAACCTGACAAAAACTGAGATTTCCATGCAGATTCATATAAGACTCCATTGGTTTCATCAAATGTTTTTACCATGTCTTTTTCTTTATTAAATGCTTTAATAACCAGATGTCCACCGTAACTTTCTTCTACCTGTCCATTAATATGTCCAAGATATTCCTGCTGTGTGCGGAAATATTTCTGAGAAAACTTTACGACTGTAGACATTAAGATTGCTGATACCGGTAAAATGATAAATGCAATTAATGTCATTAACGGTGAAATGGTGAGCATCATTACAACGACACCAATAAGCGTTGCCGTTGAAGTAATAACCTGCGTTACACTCTGGTTTAATCCCTGACCTAATGTATCTACATCGTTGGTGATTCTTGAAAGAACTTCACCATAAGTACGACTTTCAAAGTACTTCATCGGCATACGGTTAATTTTCTCCGAGATTTCTTTTCGAAGGCGGTAACAGATTTTCTGTGTTACTCCTGTCATAATCCATCCCTGTAAAAAGTTAAACACTGTACTTGTCAGATACAATCCTAAAGTAAGCAAAAGGATCTTTCCGATACGGGTAAAATCAATCCCGCCTGTTCCGGCAATCTTTTTCATCAGGCCTTCGGCCAACGCAGTAGTTGCCTTTCCCATAACCTTTGGTCCAGCTACTGAAAATACTGTAGATATTGCCGCAAAAATCATTACCGCAAGAATCGCAAATTTATAATTTCCAATATAGCGAATGAGTTTCTTAAAAGAACCACTGAAGTTCTTTGCCTTCTCTCCACCTTGCATCATTCTTCTTCCGCCACCCATCGGGCCACGACCACCCATTGGGCCTCTGTTTGATGTTCCTGCTTTATTTTCAGCCATTTTACTTACCTCCTTTCTTATGTTTTAACTTCTTGTCATCAGACTTTTTCTTTAATTTGTTATTTTCTTTCTCATCAATTTTTGTAGAAAGGATTTCTTTCTTATTTGTTTCCTTCTCTGCTTTTTCTTCTGCCAAACCTAATTTCTCAAGTCCAAGCTCCTTTTCAGAAAGCTGTGACTTAGCAATCTGAAGATATACCTCACAGTTTTTCAGCAGTTCTTCATGTGTTCCTTTTCCAACAATCTTTCCATCATCCAAAACAAGAATCTGATCTGCATGTAAAATCGTGCTGACTCTCTGCGCTACAATTACGATAGATGCATCCTGCACCTTTTCATTTAATTCCTTACGAAGTGCTGCATCTGTCTTCATATCAAGTGCGGAAAAACTATCGTCAAATACAAGTACTTTTGCCTTTTTCGCAATCGCTCTTGCAATCGCAAGACGCTGTTTCTGTCCACCAGATACATTACTTCCGCCCTGGGCAATCGGACTGTCGTATTTTTCTTTTTTCGTCTCAATAAATTCTGTCGCCTGGGCAATTTGTGCTGCTTCTTTTATATCCTCATCTGTCGCATCTGCTTTTCCAAATCGCAGGTTAGAAGCGATTGTTCCTGAGAAAAGAACACCTTTCTGTGGCACAAATCCGATTTCCTCTCGGAGTTCTTCCATAGAAATCCGACGAATATCTTTGCCATCTAATGTAATCTGTCCACCTGTCACATCATAAAATCTTGGAATCAGATTAACCAGCGTAGACTTTCCACAGCCGGTACTTCCGATAATTGCCGTTATCTTGCCTGGCTCCACTTTAAAATCAATATCAGAAAGCACGTTATGTTCTGCTCCCGTATACTTGAAATCTACATGTGAGAATTCCAGAACACCTTTATGCTCCTTAAGCGTTTCTGGCTTCTTCACATCCTGAACAGAAGCTTCTGTCTTAAGAACTTCATCAATACGATCTGCTGCAACACCCGCTCTTGGTACCATAATAGACATCGCTGTCATCATAAGAAATGCCATAACGATCTGCATTGCATAAGTAATAAACGCTGTCATCGCACCAACCTGTAACGTACCCGCATCAATTTTTTGTGCGGAAACCCATGTGATCAGAATGGTAACACTGTACATGATAAACATCATTCCCGGCATCATAAACGTCATAATACGGTTTGTAAAAAGCTGCGTACCTGTCAACTTTTTATTCGCTTCATCAAAACGCTCTTCCTCTGTTTTCTCTCTGCCAAATGCACGAATAACAGAAAGTCCTGTTAAAATCTCTCTGGAAACAAGGTTAAGACCATCTACTAATGTCTGCATAATTTTGAACTTCGGCATCGCTATCGAAACAAGCAGCATAACAAATCCGAGAATCACAACAACCGCAAGTGCTATAATCCATTCCATTCCTGCTCCGGTCTGATACACTTTAATAATTCCACCAATTCCGATAATCGGTGCATACAAAAGAAGTCTCAGCATAACTGCTGTAACCATCTGAATCTGCTGAATATCGTTTGTACTTCTTGTAATAAGAGATGCTGTAGAAAAACGGTTCATTTCCGCATTTGAAAATCCCATAACCTTTTTATAGATTTTTCCTCGCAAATCCCTGCCAATACTCGCACCTACCTTAGAAGCAAGAAAACCGACTCCAATCGCCGCTACCAGAATCATAAATGCAATTCCAAGCATACGGCCGCCTTCTTTCCAGAGATAATCTGTCTGTATCTTATCGATATCTACTCCTGCAGCTTTATCACATTTTGTCGCATAGGCAACACCTGTAGAAAATAAAGTACTCTCTCCAATATCATTCATTTTCTTTTCGATTTCTTCTCTGGACTTCTGGATATCTTTGGCACTCATCATTCCTGTCTGCTTCATCTGATACAGCATTGGACGCACATCAACGTAAGTAACCTTTTTCCCGTTATCATCTTCCTCCTGAAAGCTTTTAAACTCCATGTTGAGCATCTTTCCAATCTCATCGACACTCATATCATCTATTTTATCCTTCATCGGAGCCATCGCAGGATTCGAAGTAATCGAATTCTTAATCATCTTCTTAAACTGCGATTCTTTTACATTTGACATGTTATGATTTAAGAAAATCGCTGTAAGAAATGTATCATCTAACTGATCCAGCTTCTCCTCATCCTCCGCCTTGCAAATGTAATACTCACCCTTTTTCTCATAAGTATCTTTCCATATTTTCTTCTCTTTCGAAGTCATATACAACTGCGAAATCTCATACTCATCCTCCGTCATTTTCACAGGAAGAATATGCTCCACACCTTTATTCTGAATTCCCACATCAATGATATCTGACGTATACTGCGGCAGCGACAAATCGCCAAACGCCTGCACAATAAGCAACAGCACAATCGCAACGATCATATACCAGTATGGGGCCATATTTTTAAATATTTTTGTCATTCTTTATGTCCTCCAACTACTTTTTGTCAAAACAATTTTACTCTGACTACTATGTTCATCAAAAATCAGCATCGTTTATTATTATACTTTCCAACGCCTACTCGTTCATCCTCTTCAGTAAAATCTCTGAGCACTCCTCCAAAGAAAGCTTCGCTGTATCAAGAACCAGATCATAGTTCTTCTCGTCCTTCCAGTCCTTTTTCGTCCAGAACTTAAAATACTTTTCCCTGCCCCAATCCTTTCTGTCCATTAAACGACGTGCCTTCTGCATCGTGTCTACATTTTCCTTATCAAAAATGCTCTGTACCCTCTTCTCCTTATCACTACAGCGAACAAAAACTGTCACAACATCTTCGCAGGATTTCAAAATTTCTGTAGAACATCTTCCGATAAAAACCGCCGGACCTTCTGCATGAAGATTCTTGATCGTCTCTTTCATTCCATAGAAAATCTCATTAATTTTCGCCATATTTTCATACTGATTATAGCCTGCCATCATCGCGATATTATAGAGAAAACTTCCTACTTTATTCTCGTCAAACTCCTTAAGAGCTGCAATCTCTATGCCATATCCTTTCGCGGCCTCAATCAGCAACTGTCCATCATAGTAAGGAATCTGTGCCTCTTTCGCGATGCGAATTCCGATATCCCGTCCTCCGCTGCCAAATTCCCTTTCTATTGCCACTGACTTCATATACTGCATTCCTTTCTTCTAATCTGACTAACTCTTTGGTCATCATCTTCATCAATACTCCAAAAATTATCTAAAATTTCTCCCGGTCATTTTCCAGTGGCATTATCAGTCGATGCCATTAAAAATACTTCCTGTAAATGCTATCTGTAAATATTTCCGTAAAGTAATTCTGTTACTTTTGAAGTTCCTCATCCAGACTGCGAAGCATCTTCTGCATTATCTGGTTCATAAGTTCTTTCTCCTCATCCGTCACATAACGCATGACAACCTCTTTACATTCATTATGAACCTCCAGCATATTTTTCGCTGCTTCCACAGCCTTCTCAGTTAACTCAATGTGTCTCTTTCTGCGGTCATTCTCATCCTCTGTCAAAACGACAAAACCTTTCGCCCGTAAATTATCTACAGACTTTGAAATGTGTGCTTTGGATAAATTCTTCTCCTCCACAATATCTTTTGCTGTATCACCACATGGTGAATGATATAAAAATAAAAGAATCTCCAGTTCTACATTTCTCACTCCGTATTTCTGTGCGAACACCTCTGACTTTTTATCAAGAAGCTTACGCATCTTCATTCCACAGGTATTAATTAACGAATCCCGCATAGTTTTATCCTCCTGTTATGTATCTTTTTCATATTCCTTAGGTTGCCTTTTGGCAATTAGTTCACTAACGAACTTGTTTGCATATAATAATCCTTTTCTTTCCAAATGTCAATGGTGAATTTTGAATTGCCGAGCTGGCGAGGCAGACGAATTCCAGAATTTACTTCATAAACTTGTCTATCGCATCATTCAATGCTTCAATCGCCTCCTCATCCCCCGTTTTTATCGCATCAACAATACAAGTTGACATATGTTCTTTCAATATAACCCGGCTAAGGCTCTTGACTGCGGCATCTACAGCGGCGAGCTGGATTAACACTTCGCTGCAGTCTCTTCCAGATTCAATCATAATTTTTATAGACTTCATATGACCTATAATCCGGGCAATGCGGTTTAGTTCGTTTTTCACGATTTGGGGCGAATGGGTGTGTGTATGAGTGTAAACATTTCCGTTTGCATCTACATGGGTATGGGTATGCTGGTACACTGATGCTTCTCCTGATTTATGAGTATGCTGATTCACTGATGCTTCTCCTGATTTATGAGTGTGCTGATTCACTGATGACTTTTCTGATTTACCAATATGTTGATGTTCTGACAATTCCTCATGCTTATGAGAATGTCCTTCTTTATGTGTACCGCCATAGTGTACATTTCCTTGAATATCTTCCTGATTGTAGAAATTATTTTGATTTTTTATACATTCATTTTCTTGAATATGTATTTTTCCTATCTTTTTTGTTGTATCATTTTTCTTATTATTTTCATTTCTATTATTTTGAATATGTTTATTTTTCATTTTTATCCTGCCTCGTATTATTAAAATTTGTGGTAATTTTGAATTTTGTAATATCCAGAGAGATAGCAGAGAAGATTACAAAAATAAAATCAATGTATATAAGATTAATGTTATAAAATCGTATAAAAGATATATTCCAGCAATTATTTTACTCATTGCAATAATATTATATGAAAATGATATTAAAAACGCCGCAATTTCATTACCAAATATAATAGATAAGTAATATCATTTTCTGATTGAAGTATTTATAATCCAAATATCACAATCCGCTCTCTCATATCATTTCCCGGAAATAAATCTCTGCAATCTATTTCGTCTTCAAACATAAATTCATCTACGGTCATTAAATAAGAAATATATTCATCCGACGGATAATAAAACAGTAGTTTTATCTCTCTTGGTTTTTCGTAATAGGATTCTAGTATCCTGTGTATCACTTTTTGCAAAATTTCAAGTGAAAATGGGTTAAAGAAGTAAATTCTATCTACTTCTCTTGGTACAGAAAAGTATTCAGCATTTTCCGCTTTAAATGCTATTCTTCCTGCTGAAATGGCTTTTTCTTTGTTTTCTATTGCTTTATTGTAGATTCTCTCATCGTATTCCACGCCGATGGACCTGCATCTGGTCTGATAGGCAAGGAAAAAGTCTACACGGCCTTTTCCACACCCGTAATCAAGAAGTGTATTGCCTTTTCTTATGATTCCTGTGTTTGCCAGCCTTTCTAATACAGAATATGGCGTTGGTTCATAGGGATAATAATATTGTCCTGCATTGGAATCATCGCGTCCCATTGTATGGATTTTCAGTAGTTTATCCCATTTATTTTCATATATATCTTCTTTCATTTTTTATTTGCTTTTTGATAGCATAAATGCTATCATGTATATAGAATAAATATTTCCACTTGGAGAACATATACTAATGTACAACATTGAATTTTAGGAAGATTCCAATGGCAGATCAGAGCTTTGGGAATTTCTTGAATCTCTTCGAGTCAAAGCAGCTACAAACAAAGATGCCCGTATTCAATACAAGCAGATAAGTTTGTACATCCAGCTCCTCGAAGATAATGGTACACGGCTTAATGAAAATATCACAAAACACCTTGATGATGATATCTGGGAGCTTCGCCCATGCAATAACCGTGTTTTATATTTTTATTTCAAAAATGATACCTTTGTGCTTTTGCATCAATTCCGCAAGAAAACTAAAAAAACTCCCAAGCGCGAAATTGAACGGGCAAAGGCTGAACGTGATGATTACCTTGCCCGAAAGGAGGCTGAATGATTATGAAAACCTGGAATGACTATAAGGAACATGTAAGAACCGTTGATCCTGAAATTGGAAAAGACATCGATGAAGTTGAAAATATTTCCTCCATCGTAAGTGCCATGGTGGAACAGCGTACTTCTCTTGGACTTAGCCAGAGAGAACTTGCTGCTATGTGTGGTATTCCACAATCATCCGTAGCACGGATCGAATCCTGCAAAACAACCCCGAATCTCGGAACACTACTTAATATTTTTCAGCATCTCGGTTTACAGCTTACAGTAAGACCTACAAAACCTACCGTTTAAAATCAAGGAGAATCTCTGCGAAGAGGTTCTCCTTATCTCCCAGTGGAACCAAAAGCCCCCGTACCACGCTCCTTCCAGTTTTCAAAAGTAAAATCCGGTATCAGGACTGGCATGATCACAAGCTGTCCTACCTTATCACCCATCTTGATTTCATATTCCCTGTTTCCGACATTAGAGATCTCTGCTATTATACGTTCTTCCCTCTGTCTCTCTTCACAATAATCCCAGAAGTCTTTCAATGCTTCCTCATCCGATTTCCACGGCAATGGTATGGGATCCAATTCATCTAATCGCTTCACAAGTTTGCGTACCTCTTCGGTATCGAACTCCTCATCACTTGCCTCCATTACATAAAAAATCCAGTTTTTCATTTATCATTCTGATTTCTTCGTCTTTAGTCATGTTAAAACCTCACTACATTATATACGTGACAGTTTTCGACAAAATCTTATAAATTTTTTGAAATTATTTTCTATTATTTTCTATTCCAGACTGCTTCGGATGCACAAACCTCAGATGCACAAAAGATCCCGGGCTGCTCACCCGGGATCTTTTGAAAAGAGATGTATGAAACTATGCGTTGCATTTGTTCCTGTCGATCCATAATGTAAGCTCTTACATTTTGAATCATAATTATTCTACCATTATTTCGACTATTTGGCAAACAGATTTCTTACAGTTGCGAGTTTTTCGCACTTTTAGCCAAAATCAGGACTTCTTTTTTGTCTAATCCTCATATTTAAAGTAGTCAAAATCCGCTGCTTTGCGGCTTCCACAGCCTCCGTTGTTGGCATAGATGCCTACCAGCGTACCGGTATGGCGTTTAGGATCATCGGGAACACCCTCGTCACAGAGGTAAATGCAGTTCTCCAGAACTCCGACCTGCTCCCAGTTCTCTCCGTCATAGCTGTAATAGAAAGTTCTGGTCAGCTTCTCCACCACTACTTTCAGATACAGAGCGCCTTCCTTCACATGGTCCACTTCCGCCACCAGCTCCTCGCCGTGGTTGCGGTTGATGACCAGTTGGATCTTTCGGCCGCCTTCATAACACAGGGAGCATCTGGCATAAGTAGCAGTACTGTAATAGCAGGTCAGTCCCGCCTGTTCTCCGTCCTTATCCGGGTAGAACTCCAGCTTCGTCTCTGCCACGTAGGACAATTCCTGTTCTCTGCGCAACAACGTATTTTTCGCCCGGATCTCATTCAGCTGTCCATCTCTGGTCCAGATCCGGAAATATCCGGGGTTCTCGGTCAGAGACCAGGAACCGTTATCCGGGTTGCGGACGAACTCCCATTCCAGATTCAGCTTTGTATCGTTAAAATCGTCGAACAGATTTCTCTCATAAATACACTCCGGCAGATCCGGTGCGATCTGTGTCAGGCTGGGACCTTTTCCTTCGTTGACGGTAAACCAGCCGTCCTCCGTCCACTGTACGGGATCCAGAGCAGACTCTCTGCCTACGGTAGTATAGTTGCCCTCGTTAGGTCTTCCGCAGAGATAATAGCACCACCACTGACCGTTCTGATCCTGTACCAGCTTGCCGTGTCCGGCTCTCTGAATGGGTGCTGTGGGATCCTTCTGACGCATGACCGGATTGTAGGGAGAACATTCATAGGGGCCATAGAAATTCTTACTTCTTCCCACATTGATGCCATGGCCGTAACCGGTGCCACCCTCAGCCACGATAGCGTAATAGTAACCGTCTTTTTTCATGATATGGGGGCCTTCGGAACAGCGCTCGCCTGTGCCTTCCCATGCAGTCTTCGCAGGACCAGCCACCGCCAGTCCGTCCGCAGTCAGAGGAACCGCCTGTGCTGCCTTGGCAATGATCATATATCTGCTGCCGTCATCATCCACAAAAAGTGAGGGGTCGATATCATCCACTTCCAGACATACCGGCTTGCTGTAGGGTCCTTCCGGCTTGTCAGATACCATCACCAGCTGTCTGCGCATCACGTTATTGTCACGCTTGCCATCCGCATTCAGACGCAAGGTTACATAGATATAGTATTTTCCGTCCACATATTCGATATCCGGTGCCCAGATTCCGTGGGAATCCCGGATGTCACTGATGTCCAGCCATTCCGGGTTCGTGATGGCATGGCCGATGATATGCCAGTGCACCATATCCCGGGAATGGGAAATGGGGATTGCCGGAAAATACTGGAAGCTGGAATTCACCATATAATAATCGTCACCGACACGGATCACCGAAGGATCCGGGAAAAAACCGCGTTGTACAGGGTTATGATAAGTTCTAGGTTCACTCATAGGGAGTCTCCTTTTTACATGTATTAGTCTTTCTATTTGCGCAAAGCTGCGTGTACCACGCTCATACTATAAGTGTATTCTTTACCAACTCTCCTGTCGTGCCAGTTTCCCTTTTATTTTATGACAAATATTGCGTTTTCTCCGGACATTTCAAAATTTGGCATAATTATTCCATAATGGAATACTGTATCCACTCGTATAACAGCTTCGTGCCCTCCATGATCTCGGGCGGAAGCAGCGCACGGGCCACCAGCTTTAATTCATCGGATTCGATGTCTGTTCTGCGAAGATGGGCATAATCGCCGTCAATGCTTTCTACGATGTATTCAAAACGATTCATAAGGGTATACCTCTTTCTTTGATGTGTTTGAGATAAGTTTAAGAGGTTTTTGGGGGAGAGTCAAGGGGATCTGACGCAGCAGCGGCTTATCGCATAAATTGCTTCGCAATTCATGCGATATCCGCTGGACTTCGCCATATCCGCACTAAAAAAGAAGCGCACTATTGCAAGCTAGCTTGCATAGTGTGCTCCCTTTTTAGCACGGCTGCGTCAAAGCGGTCCTGACGCTTACATCATTCCGCCCATGCCTGCGCCGCCGGCGGGCATTGCAGGGGTGTCTTCTTTGATATTAGCTACAACGCTTTCGGTAGTAAGTAGTGTGCTTGCTACGCTGGTAGCGTTCTGCAGAGCGCTTCTGGTAACCTTAGCGGGATCCAGGATGCCTGCGCTTACCATATCTACATATTCCTCTTTCAGAGCATCGAAACCGACACCGACCTCAGACTCACGTACCTTGTTGATGATAACGCTGCCTTCCAGTCCTGCGTTTGCTGCGATGTGATACAGAGGTGCTTCCAGTGCTTTCAGGACAATGCCTGCACCGGTCTTCTCATCACCTTCCAGACTTGCTGCCAGTTTGGCAACTTCCTTGGATGCATGAATGTATGCGGAACCACCACCACAGATGATACCTTCCTCTACGGCTGG
>OGQG01002381.1_pt1 | contig 11311 bp, 8 predicted proteins | sample 1553201 | NCBI WGS metagenome assembly OGQG01 (sample SAMEA2579925, study PRJEB22360) | human gut metagenome | biome: human gut; feature: human-associated habitat; material: faeces | place: Denmark | collected 2008/2010
AAGCCAGCCCGCTGCAGTACATTGCACCGTATTCCGGATGTGCAATGGGTGAATATTTTATGTATAAGGGAAAAGATGTACTTATCATTTACGATGATTTAAGTAAGCATGCAGTTGCTTACCGTGCACTTTCCCTGCTGATCCGTCGTCCACCGGGACGTGAGGCATATCCTGGAGATGTTTTCTATCTCCATTCCAGACTTCTGGAGCGTGCCGCAAGACTGGACGAGGCACACGGCGGTGGTTCCCTGACTGCTCTTCCTATTATCGAGACACAGGCAGGAGACGTTTCCGCGTATATTCCGACCAATGTTATTTCCATCACAGACGGACAGATCTTCCTGGAGACAGAGCTGTTCCATTCCGGTGTTATGCCGGCTGTAAACCCTGGTATTTCCGTATCACGAGTTGGTGGAAATGCACAGATCAAGGCAATGAAGAAGGTTGCCGGTACTTTGAAGCTGATTTATTCCCAGTATCGAGAGCTGCAGAGCTTTGCTCAGTTTGGATCTGACCTGGATGCAGATACCAAGGCCAGACTGGAGCAGGGAGCCCGTATTGTGGAGGTTCTGAAGCAGAACCAGAATGCGCCGGTTCCGGTTGAGAAACAGGTGGCTATCCTTTATGCAGTAACCAAGGGAATTCTTTCCAGGGTTGCTACAGAGGATGTAAGAAGCTATGAAGCCGGTCTTTATACCTGGATCGACAGTGATGCACAGGGAGCTGCTGCAATGCAGGAAATCCGTTCCACAGGTGCATTATCCGCGGAGACAGAAGAGAAGCTGAAGGGCGCATTGGAACAGTATACTGAGAATTTTGTAAATACAAGACCTGAGAAATAAATTGTGACAAGGAGGACCTTTTTATGGCTGCAAACATGAAAGCGGTAAAGCTGCGGATCAAAAGTGTGCAGAGCACCATGCAGATTACCAAGGCAATGGAACTTGTAGCATCCTCCAAACTGCGTAAAGCAAAAGAAAGGGCGGAAGTCTGCCGGCCCTATTTTGAGACCATGCATCAGACCCTTGTGGATATTGCCCAGGGGAATACAGATTTTTCTTCTGTATATGCCAGAGAATCCGGGAATGAGAAGCGCTGTTATGTGCTGATCGCCGGAGACCGTGGTCTGGCTGGCGGATATAATACCAACTTGTTTAAATGTCTGGAAGCAGCCTCTTTGAATCAGGATTTCCTGGTTCTTCCCATTGGGAAAAAGGCTGTGGAGTATTCGAAGCGAAATGGATTTGCTTGTGTTACAGAAAGCTTTGGTGAAATTGCCGATGTTTCTGTTGCAGACTGCTTTGAGATGGCGAATCTGCTCTGCGGGGAATTTAAGAAGGGAGAATTTGGACACATTGATCTTTGTTACACAAAATTTGTTTCCATGCTTTCCCAGCAGCCATCGGCGATTCCGGTGCTGCCTCTGAAGGACCTGACAGATAAACAGGATACAAAGAGCATCCGGAATCTGATTCTGTATGAGCCGGATGCATCGGAAGTATTTGATGCCATTGTTCCGGAGTATCTGGCCGGTTTGATCTATGGTGCGGTTTGTGAGAGTGTTGCCAGTGAGCTGGCTGCAAGACGTACCGCCATGGAGGCTGCGACCAACAATGCCGAGGAAATGATCGAGAAGCTGAATCTGCATTACAACCGGGCACGTCAGGCAAGCATCACGCAGGAGATCACAGAGATTGTTGGAGGTGCGGAGGGAGTATAGGATAGGTGCAAAATATATTGCTGCCACGAAAGAGACAGTACTTACAATATTAGTTGATATTTTGCGTTTATAGAATATTCATCCGCGTGCTGGCTGGACAAAAAATAAGATATAGTGAAAAATATAACGAAATATCACTATATGGATTTTTCGGATGGTCAGTCACAGAAATAATGATGATTATGAAGGATTTTACCTTCAATCTATAAGGAGACTGCTAAATGAGCGAAAAACACATTGGCGAGGTGGTGCAGGTAATCGGTCCGGTACTGGATATCCGGTTCGGGCATGACGAGCTGCCGGCACTTCTCAATGCCATCGAAATTGATCATGAAGGCACAAAGCTCACAGCAGAGGTTGCTCAGCAGATCGGGGATAATACGGTACGCTGTATCGCCATGAATTCCACCGATGGTCTGGTAAGAGGAACCAAGGCTGTAGATACTGGTGAACCCATTAAGGTTCCGGTTGGAGAAGAGTGCCTTGGACGAGTATTTAATCTTCTAGGTGATCCGGTAGACAATCTTCCGGCACCAGAGACGAAAGAGCACTGGGCAATCCACCGTCCGGCACCATCCTATGAGGAGCAGATGCCGGCAACCGAGATCCTGGAGACCGGTATCAAGGTCGTTGACCTGATCTGCCCGTATGCAAAGGGTGGTAAGATCGGTCTGTTCGGAGGTGCTGGTGTTGGCAAAACAGTTCTTATCATGGAGCTGATCCACAATGTTGCCACAGCACACGGCGGACTTTCTGTATTTACAGGTGTTGGAGAGCGTACCCGTGAGGGTAATGACCTTTACAATGAAATGAAGGAAAGCGGCGTTATCGACAAGACTGCACTGGTTTACGGCCAGATGAATGAGCCGCCGGGAGCGCGTATGCGAGTTGGCCTTTCCGGACTGACTATGGCAGAGTATTTCCGTGACGTAAAGAATCAGGACGTGCTTCTTTTCATTGATAATATTTTCCGTTTTACACAGGCTGGCTCAGAGGTTTCCGCACTTCTTGGACGTATGCCTTCCGCGGTAGGTTATCAGCCAACTCTGGCTACTGAGATGGGTGCCCTTCAGGAGCGTATCACTTCTACCAGAAAGGGTTCCATCACATCTGTACAGGCTGTATATGTACCTGCCGATGACCTTACAGACCCGGCACCTGCAACAACATTTGCACATCTTGATGCGACAACAGTATTGTCAAGAAAGATTGTAGAGCAGGGTATTTATCCGGCGGTTGATCCTCTTGAGTCATCATCAAGAATACTTGAAGCTGATATAGTAGGTGAGGAACATTACAATGTAGCAAGAGAGGTTCAGGGAATTTTGCAGAAGTACAAAGAATTGCAGGATATTATCGCAATTCTCGGTATGGAAGAGCTTGCAGACGAGGATAAGACAGTAGTATTCAGAGCAAGAAAGATACAGAAATTCCTTTCACAGCCATTCCATGTAGCTGAGAACTTTACAGGCATTAAAGGTGTTTATGTGCCAATTGAAGAGACAATCCGTGGATTTAAGGCAATTCTTTCCGGAGAGATGGATGAGTACCCGGAAAATGCTTTCTTCAATGTCGGAACAATTGATGATGTCCGCAAGAAAGCAGAAACTATGAAGGACGCAGAGTAAACAGAAGTATTAAGTTACTGTTCATTTGTATGCCGGACACTTTCTGTCAGGCTGTGCATAAATGACTATAACCGGAAATGAGGGAATATGGCTAATTCGTTTTATTTAAAAGTTATATCTGCAAACAGAATATTTTTCTCAGGAAGATGCGAATCTATAGTAGTACCTGAATTTGACGGAGAAAAAGAAATTCTTGCTCATCATGAAAACATGGTAATTGCAATTAACCGTGGTGATATGCGTTTTAAACCGGAAGGTGAGAATGAGTGGCAGGAAGCTGTTGTGGGAATGGGACTTGTTGAGATAATGAATAACCGTGTAACTTTGCTTGTAGAAACAGCAGAGCGTCCGGAGGAAATAGATATAGCCAGAGCTCAAGAGGCGAAGGAGAGAGCGGAAGAGCAGATGCGCCAGAAGCAGAGTATTCATGAATACTATCATTCCAGAGCTTCTCTTGCAAGAGCAATGGCTCGTATCAAGGCAGCAAGTGCCAAGAGATAATAAATAGGTGGACAAAATAACATAAATATGAATAAATAAAAAGAGATGTTATCCTGAACAATGATATGATTTCATTGAGGGAGACATCTCTTTTTCAGTCATGAACTGTCCAAATTTAATTTTCAACAAGCATATTTATCAGTTTTGATACGGCGATACTTGTACCACGGCTCATATCCTGAATAAGACATATCTCTCTTTCAGGTTCATGTTCAATAAGCGGTATCTGAAGAATATCACCGGTTTCAATGAAAGGTCTTGCAAGTTCCTCAGGGCAGAAACCGATTCCAAGATTGTGTTTTACCATTGGAATTATCTGGTCTGTTGTTGCTGCCTCTATATCAGGAGTAAATTTAAGATGATTATCGAAAAAATACTGGTGATGTGAGTCGTGGGTAGCGGTTCCGTCAGTAAGTGAAATAAACGGGATATTTAAAAGGTCGTGCAGGCTTTGTCTTTTTTGTGCGATTTCATTAAAATCTCTACCGCAGATGAGCACTTCTTTAAAAGGGTAAAGAGTAGTCATATGCAGTGGTTTTTTATATTCAACAGGAGTTGTGATAACAGCAAAATCAACAAGACCTTTTTCGAGAGCCGAAACTGCCTGTGGCGCGGAATGATTTGAAATCCTAAGTCTTACATGAGGGTATTGCTTGTGGAATTTTTCCAGTTTGGGCAGCAGATAAAGTCTTAATGCAGTTTCGCTGACACCGATTGAAACCATACCCGTTTCGAGACTTTTGTTTCGTATAAGTTCGTTTTCGCCTGTAGTGAGCTGAGCCATCGCAACAGCCACATGGTCATAAAGCTGTTTTCCTTCAGGAGTGAGTTTGACTCCTTTATGGGAGCGGATAAGTAATTTACATCCGAGTTCACTCTCAAGTATATTCATATATCGTGTAATATTTGGCTGGTTATTATTTAAAGCTTCAGCGGCTTTTGATCCACCTTCTGAAGTTGTACCAGCGTACTGTGGCTCAGAAATTTTTGCTTTGTCGTCTGGGTTTTCTTTGTTCCATTTTTCAACTCCGGCTTTGTAACCTTTCCATCTTCCGAGCCATGTAGCATCTCCCTGCTCCCAGCCGATAAGACCGATGTTACGATCGCCTTTATCAAGAAGGATCTTAACAAGTTCTGCACCGTTTGCAGGTTCATCTTCATGAACTGCTCCGATGTAGTAAGCGGAATCTTTTGCTGCTTTGTAGATATCTGCACTGTCTTCTTTGCTGATTACACGGAAGAACTGTGCAAGATATACTTTATTATCATTACATGTCTTGATTGCTGATGTCATCTCTGTATCAGATGAGTTACAGATGATGATTCCCTGGCATCCTGCTGCTGCTAACTGTTCTACAGAAGCTGTAACTTTCTCAGATACATGTCCCTGGTCAACATACTGTACTTCTACATCCAGTGCTTTTGCTGCTGCATCCAGCATCTTTTTACACTGTGATCCAAGTACGTCTGTTGAAGACCAGATGGAAACTCCAATTTTAACCTTTCCTGATTTGCTGCTCTTGTTACCTGAGCCACCATTGCCGCTTCCACATGCAGCAAGTCCAACTACCATTGTTGCTGCCAGAAGAGCTGCTGTTACTTTTTTGAGAACTCTCTTCATAATGTCTCCTCCGTTTTCTATTTATTTGATGATTCAATTATATACTTAACCTGTCCGGTTTCGCAATAAAATACAACCATTTTTTCTCACAAAGTTGTATCGTTGCAAGTTGTTTTCCATTGCTTTTATGTGTGTTTTTCTATCTTTTTGTGCGTTTTGACAGTCTTAGCCGCTATAATTGTGCACAAAAAATGAATTTTTTGTGCACTTTTTGGCTTTTTCTTCATATTTTCTTTAGAAAGCAATACAACTTTCATTTTTCCATTTACTTGTATTGTTTTTGACAAATATGTCGAATTAGATTGTATTTTATTTTTCGTTCGCTCTAAATCCTTTTCGAACTAAATCCTTTTATTATATGTAGATACTTCTCTTCCTTTGTATTTTTATCCGTACATCCATATCAAAAACTTATAATCTTAATGCATAATTGCTATTTTACGTATTGTTCTTATTATGATATCCTACATTTGGTTAAATAATTAACACAAAGTTTTTATGAAAGAGGTAAGAATATGGAAGACACAAAAACATGTCTTGAGAAGCAGCCGTTATCTCAGGAAATGCTTGAAAAGATGAATGCTTACTGGCGTGCTGCCAACTATCTGTCAGCCGGTCAGTTATATCTTCTTGACAATCCACTCTTAAAAGAGCCACTTACAATGGATCAGATCAAGAAAAAAATCGTTGGTCACTGGGGAACTGTCCCAGGACAGAACTTTATCTATGTACACTGCAACCGTGAAATCAAACGTTATGATCTGGATATGATCTTATTATCAGGTCCTGGACATGGCGGAAACTTCTTAATTGCCAATACATATCTGGAAGGTTCTTACAGCGAAGTATATCCGAACATCAGCCAAGATGAAGAAGGTATGAAGAAGATGTTCAAGCAGTTCTCATTCCCATGTGGAGTTCCGAGTCACTGTGCACCAGAGACACCAGGATCTATCAACGAAGGTGGAGAGCTTGGATACTCTATCGCTCATGCATTCGGTGCTGTATTCGACAACCCGGATCTGATCGCAACTGTTGTTGTTGGTGACGGTGAAGCTGAGACCGGACCGTTAGCTACTTCATGGCAGTCTAACAAGTTCCTGAACCCAGTTACAGACGGTGCTGTACTTCCAATTCTTCATTTAAATGGATATAAGATCAGTAACCCTACTATCTTCTCTCGTATTTCCCACGAGGAAGTTGAGAACTTCTTCAAAGGATGTGGATGGAAACCTTACTTCGTAGAAGGCGATGATCCGATGACAATGCACAAGAAGATGGCAGAAACAATGGATACTGTTATCGAAGAGATCAAAGCAATCCAGAAAAATGCACGTGAGAACAATAATCCAGAACGTCCGGCATGGCCAATGATCGTTCTGCGTACACCAAAGGGATGGACTGGACCAAAGGTTGTAGATGGACAGCAGATTGAAGGATCTTTCCGTGCACATCAGGTACCACTTACAATGGAAAGTCCAGAACATCTGGAACTCTTAAAAGAGTGGCTGGAAAGCTATCATCCGGAAGAACTCTTCGATGAAAACGGACGCCTGATCCCAGAACTTGCGGAACTTGCACCTAAGGGAGATGCCCGTCTCGGAGCTAACCCACATGCAAATGGTGGATTATTATTAAAAGACTTAAGACTTCCTGATTTCCGTTCTTATGGAATCGAAGTTGAACCAGGTAAGACAAAGGCTCAGGATATGATCGAACTTGGCGGATATATCCGTGACATCTTCGAATTAAACGAAGAGAACAAGAACTTCCGTATCTTCGGACCTGACGAAAGTATGTCTAACCGTTTATACAAAGTATTTGAAACACAGAACCGTGACTGGAATGCCGGACTTCTTGACACAGACGATTGTCTTGCAAGAAACGGACGTATCATGGATGGTATGTTAAGTGAGCATATGTGTGAAGGATGGCTGGAAGGTTATCTGTTAACAGGACGTCACGGATTCTTCGCAAGTTACGAAGCATTCATCCGTATCGTTGACTCTATGGCAGCTCAGCATGCAAAATGGTTAAAAGTATGTAACCAGCTTTCATGGAGACAGCCAATTGCTTCTCTTAACTTCATCCTGACATCAAATGTATGGCAGCAGGATCACAACGGATTTACACATCAGGACCCAGGATTCCTGGATCACATCGCTAATAAAAAAGCAGATGTTGTCCGCATGTATCTCCCACCGGATGCTAACTGCTTACTCTCTTGCTTCGATCACTGTATCAAGAGCAAGAACTATGTCAACGCTATCGTAGCTTCAAAACACCCAAGCTGCCAGTGGTTATCTATGGAACAGGCTGTTAAGCACTGTACACAGGGTATCGGTATCTGGGATTGGGCAAGTAACGACTGTGGTGAAGAACCAGATGTTGTTATGGCTTGCTGCGGTGACACACCAACTCTTGAAACAATGGCTGCTGTTACAATTCTTCGTGATGAAATGCCAGAACTCAAGATTCGTGTTGTTAACGTTGTTGACCTGTTCAAGATGGAATCAGATCACAAACATCCACACGGATTAAGTGATGCAGAATATGATGCAATCTTTACAAAAGATAAACCGATCATCTTCGCATTCCACGGATATCCGACACTGATCCATGAACTTACATACGAACGTAACAACCACAATATTTCCGTTCATGGATATCAGGAAGAAGGAACGATCACTACACCATTCGATATGCGTGTACAGAACCAGATCGACCGTTTCAACCTGGTAAAAGATGCTATCATGCACTTGCCACAGCTTGGCAACAAGGGATCATTCCTGATCCAGAAGATGAACGACAAGCTGGTTGAGCACAAACAGTACATTGCCGAATACGGACAGGATCTTGAAGAGATCCGTAACTGGGAGTGGCATAAATAAAAAAAGTCCTCTATTGATTAGTTTGTTTTAATATAATAAAAGCCCGGAAGCTTACAATATTTTACTCCAATTCGATACCTTTATCTTTTATCTGATCATTATTGATCATCCGAATTTATGTAAGCTTCCGGGTTTTTACATTTCTTTTTCTTTCAGGAATTTCTGAAATTCTTTTGCCGCGATACTTTGCGGATATTCCATGTCGTAGATCAGTATGATATTACGTTCCGGCAGCTTTTCTTTCACTTTGATCTCAAATACCTGTCCGGACTTAAGTTCCGAATCTGCAAATTCCGCCGGGATGAAACCCAGTCCCAGATTGTGCCTTACCGCCGGAAGTATCATATCCGTCGTTGCAAGCTCCATATCCGGTGTAAATGTCAGACTGTTCTTTTCAAAATATTCATTTAGAAAACGTCTGGTAATCGTCTCTGCAGTCAGACTGATCCACGGATAGGACACCAGTTCCTTAAGTGAGACCTCTTTCCCATCATCCTTTAATTCTCCAAATCTGTTTCCACTGATCAGGATATCATGATATTTTCTCAGAATCTTCATCCGAAGAGGTTTTGCTACCTGAAGGTTCGCCGATACAAATGCAAGGTCTACTTTTCCTTCTTTTACTGCATTCACCGACTCTGTCGTACTGTTATTCAGAATCTTAAACCTCACATTCGGATACAGGCTGTTGAATTCTTCCATTGCCTGAAAAAGATAACAGTGAAGTGCCGTCTCCGTAGCGCTGATATAGATCGTTCCGTTCTCCAGCGAGATCAGATTACTCAGATCATTCTCTCCTTTGAAAAACTGGGCACATCCTGCCGCTACATATCCATAAAATGTCCGGCCTTCCGGAGTTAACTGCATTCCGGTCTTACTCCTCGTAAATAAGCGGCAGCCAAGTTCATTTTCCAGTTTGTGTATGGTACGCGTGACTGCCGGCTGGCTGGTCTTCAGTACCGTTGCCGCCTTGGTAAGATTTTCATATTTTGCTACATAATAAAATATTTTGTAATATTCAAAATTTGAATTCATAATAAAAACTACTCCTCTTCATCTCTCACTATATTTTAAAAAATAAGTGAAAAATGTCAAGTGATATCTTCCTTCTCCACCGCTGTCAACTTTTTTTATATACTTTTACATATTCAAAAAGAGATCTGACATATCCAAATGCCAAATCTCTTTTTTGTTCTTATTAACCTTTTACAGCTCCGGCTGCAACACCTTTGATAATATGCTTCTGACAAGCCAGATAGAAGATAACTACCGGAATTACCGCAAGGATCAGCGCTGCCATAACAGCACCCATATCTACACGTCCATAACTTCCCTTCATATACTGGATCGCAATTGAGATTGTCTTATACTTATTCAGATCCAGTACCAGGTATGGAAGCAGGAAGTCGTTCCAGATCCACATCGTCTCCAGGATTCCTACGGAAATGTATGTCGGCTTCATGATCGGAAGTACAACAGAGAAAAAGGTTCGAAGTGGTGTACATCCGTCGATCATTGCTGCTTCTTCAATTTCCAGTGGAATGGATTTTACAAATCCGCAGAACATGAATACTGCAAGACCTGCACCAAATCCGAGGTAAATGATGATGATTCCCCAAGGTGTACGAAGACCGGTACGGTCAGCTACCAGCGATAAGGTGAACATAACCATCTGGAACGGAACAACCATGGAAAATACGCAGAGTAAATATAACAGTTTTGTAAACTTACTGTTTACTCTTGTAATATACCATGCACACATAGAAGTACATACAAGGATCACAAGTACGGAACCAACTGTGATAAATACAGTCCAGCCGACTGCACTCAGCAGTTCATATTTGTCAATTGCAGACAGGAAGTTATCGATTCCTACCCATGTCTGCTTTGTCGGGAGTTTGAATGGTTCTTTGTTGATAAATACTTTATTTTTAAATGAGTTGATCAGCACGATCAGGATCGGCATGATATATACAATACCGACGATCGTAAATGCACCTGTTCCAAACCAGCTTAATTTACTTGTCTTTTTCTTCATTACTGCTGTACCTCCTTAGAACGTGTTGCACGTAACTGGATCATACCGATCACAACTACGATTGCAAAGAAGATGACTGCCTTCGCCTGTCCAACTCCTTCCCATCCGGTACGTCCGTAGAACGTATTGAAGATATTAAGCGCCATCATCTCAGACATCTTAGATGGTTCACCGGCTGTCAGGGACAGGTTCTGATCGAATAACTTGAATCCGTTTGTAATTGACAGGAACATACAAATCGTGATCGATGGCATCATCATCGGGATTGTTACCTTGAATAATGTCTGGATCTTATTTGCTCCGTCAATCTCTGCTGCTTCAATGATATCACCAGGAATAGACTGAAGACCCGCAATATAGATGATCATCATATAACCGATCTGCTGCCAGCTGACCAGAATGATCAGTCCCCAGAAGCCATACCACTCATTCAGAGCAAGTGCGGTACCATATCTGGAAAGAACTCCGTTAAAGATCAGCTGCCAGATATATCCAAGTACGATACCACCGATCAGGTTCGGCATGAAGAAGACCGTACGGAAGACATTTGTTCCATGCATTTCTTTTGTCAGTGCCATTGCAAGTGCAAATGCTATGATGTTAATGATCAGAAGAGATGCAATCGCGAACAGTACAGTATACCAGAATGAATGACGGAATGCCGTATCTTTCAGTGCTTCTATGTAATTTGAAAATCCTACGAATTTCGCGTCTGTTACGGTTGTAAATTTACAAAATGAAAGCCAGATTCCCATAATAAAAGGAACGATAAAGCCAAGAATAAATGCAAAAAACGTTGGAAGCACAAAAATCGGCATATAACGTTTGATGGATTTTTCCATAATAAATTCCTCCTTCCATGCAGAGAATCTCCGCTTCATTTCCCTGCACTTTTTCATAAAAGCGGCGGGG
>OGQG01002383.1_pt1 | contig 11300 bp, 9 predicted proteins | sample 1553201 | NCBI WGS metagenome assembly OGQG01 (sample SAMEA2579925, study PRJEB22360) | human gut metagenome | biome: human gut; feature: human-associated habitat; material: faeces | place: Denmark | collected 2008/2010
CATCACTAAATGTGATATATATCCTCTGTACTCTGGACTAATTCCTTTTAATTCATGTTCTTTTGTATCAATAATAGTATAGTTTGCATTTACACGTGGAAGAAATTTTGCAACACGCTCAGCTAATGGTCGTTGTTCATCCTCTCCCATAAACAGAGTAACTGGTGTATCTTCAACGATAATCTCCTGCATTCCGTGGAAAAATTCTTGACAGCTAATAGATTTTGTACGGATCCACATCTGCTCCTCCCAATAGCACATAGCATAGGAATAGGTTGCCCCATACTGATTTCCTGATCCAATAAAGTAATGAGGAAGATCTTTATGTTCTTTCCAAAATGCCACCTTATTTTTTGCATACTCATATGCCCACTCATCGGAATCTTTCTCAACCTGAGCTAATACATCCGCAAGATTAGCTTCCATCTCTTTATTATAACGGTCATAATCATCAAATTCACCATTTTTATACATCAAGTAATTTGCAACCATATAAAATTTCAACTGCTCATTCATTGGATAAACAATCAGATAATCTTGCTTGTCAGGCTGTGTGAGAGTAGTACCTGGATTATCGATGAATGAAAATACTTTTGCACCTTTTTCATGTACTTTGTCCACTAATTCAACCATTTCTTTTGTATTTCCAGATACTGAAGATATAATTACTACAGATTTATTTGTAAATTTTTTGTTTCCTGTAGTCAAAAACTCAGCTGCATTTTCAACAAATACTGGAAGCTTTGAACGGCCACGCATATATACTTCCACCTGCATACTGGAAGCATAAGTACCTCCAATACCAATAAAATAGATTCCATCAAATCCTTCTTCCCAGATTTGATCAATAATTTTTTCAATCTGCGGACGAAGAGCAAGTGCTCCATTCACACTATCAATCTGTGCTTGCTCGTTAAAATTACGCAAACAAGCTCCTTCTGTTTCTTTCCACGCTTTTGCTTCATATTTCATAGTTGATATCTCCTTTCACTACTTTCTTTTTAATACAATTTCGTTGTCTGCAAATCTAAATTTAAGAAAAATTGTATAGCACGTTGAATCATTTTATCCCAATAAGGCCACTCATGATCCCCTGGTCCTTCCATATAAACATGACCATAACCATTACTTTCAGCAACTTTTCTAAATTTCTGATTATTTTCATATAAGAAGTCTTCTGTACCACAAAATTGAATTAACCTTGGACGATTTTCGTCTTTAGCAAGTTTCTCTACCAAAAACAGTGGATTTTCCCACTCTTCTGGTTTTCCTGCTTCTCCATGAAAACTCTGTATTTCTTGTGGCGACATATCTTCCCAATTTCCGGCAAGTACCATCTCCGTAAATCCTACATAATCGAGTACTCCTGATAAACTTGCCACAGCTTCATACTTCTCTGGTCTATTCAATGCAATCTTCACTGCACCATATCCACCCATACTCTCTCCAGCTATAAATGTATTTTCTCGTCTTTGATCCAAATGAAACCATTTCCCACAAATAGCTGGAAGTTCATCTGCAACATAATGGAAATAATCAATTCCAACTTTTCCTGTTGTGTAAAAACTACGTTGAACCTCAGGCATAATTATTATGAAATTATATTTTTTTGCATAATATTCAATTTTAGAAAATCGCGTCCATTCATCACTATTTCCTGACAGTCCATGAAGTAAATAAAGAACCTTCGGTGTTCCCTCATAAAGAGGTGTTACATCATTAGAAACATCTGGGAAAATAACATTAATCTGTGTTGTCATTCTTAAATTTTTGGAATAAAAATTTCCTGTAAATAATCCCATTATTTTAATTTTACCTTTTATCTGAAAATTGTACATTAAAGTTACATTTATCACCACGCACATAATTGCGATTGAATTCGATTGCCCTTCCATCCGTATCATACGTAAGACTTTGAAACAACATCACGGGTGTTCCTGCATCTATTCCCAACAGTTTTGCATCATTCAAACTAGGACGAACCAAATCCAATGTCTGCTCTGCTTCCGCTAAATGAATCCCATACATTTCATATACTTCATACACAGAAAACACCGATAAATCAATCCCCTCCATTTTGGGAATTAAATAATGCGGTATATATAATTCCTCTAAAGAAATCGAATCTCCGTCAGCATAACACATGCGCTTAATATAAAAAATAGGCTCTTCTGGTTTAATGCCGAACATGTTTCCATACAAATTTCCTGCCATTCTTAGATACTTAGACACAATTCTAAAAGATGGTTTCATATTCCTATCTACCATCGTCTGCGTAAAGCCTTCTAACTTCTCCATGTTTCGTTCGATTTTATGTCCTAAAACGTATACTTCTTTATCAGAAATATATTTCAACAATCCTTCTTTGACCAAGACTTCTATGGCTGTTCTCACGATTTGCTTCTGAACACCAAACATTTCAGCCAATTCTGTATCAGTAGGTATTTTTGTACCAGGATATAAATCACCATCTTCTATTTCTATTCTTAAAATCTCACTCACTTGCTGAGTGATCATTCTTTTACAGGCAGTTTTCATATTTCGGCTCCTTATTTTTTAGTTACCATGCTCCAAAATACTTTAATGTTTCTGTTGCATTTGCTGCACCTTTTTCCATTGCCCCTTCTATAGAAAGTCCATCTACAATTCCTGTTAAAAATCCAGCAATATAACTATCTCCAGCTCCCATACTATCTACAAGATGATCACAAGGAACGATTCCAAAACGATGATATCTTTCACCATCATAACACAAACTGCCTTCTTCTCCCATCATACAAATGACAAGCTTAGGTCCCTGTTTTTGAATTCTTTCCATTTGTTCTCTTACCTCTTTAGTATCTCCTGTATCCACAGAATAAAAGAGATAATCTGTATATGGTATCGCTTTTACACTTTCCTCTGAATCTGGGCTTGTCGCACAATCAAAGGCAGTAACAATTCCTTTTTCTTTCAACTCTTTAAACTGTCCTTCTACTTTGCCCCAAACATCACAAATTACAACATCAAAATTTTTGATATAATCAATATCTTCATCTGTTAATTTATATTTTTCCAATACGCCTTCGTCGTAATCTCCAAATACTCTTTCGCCATCTATCAATTCAACCTGGGTAACGGCTGTCTTTCCTTTTTCTACACGCAAATGCGAAGTGTCAACGCCTTTCGCTTTGATAGTTTCTATCATAATCTGTCCGTAGACGTCATCACCTACTGGTCCAATATATGCAGCCTCTCCTCCTAAACGGAGTGTATAAACTGCCATATTTACCGGGCCTCCCCCCGGAAATGCTTTTCCACCATCTATATTGTTATAATAATCAATACAGTTACTTCCAACTGCCGCTAATCTCATACGATATCACTCCTTTTTTATCTGGTGTCTCGCCTTGTTAGAACATTCGTATATTGTACCTGATCTGGTCTCGCCATAATCCTAAAAAACTCAATACCTACTCCTCTATCGTCGTTTACAACACCTGACTGATAGTACAAGTATTGTCCTTCTTCTACCTTCAACAATTTAGCTTCTTCTTCTGTGGCAAATGTAATTTCTACTTTCTCCGTCCCTTTAGTCAACAATATGCCTAAATCCCTTAGAACTTTATATAAAGATTCTTCTGCAAAATTGTGAGCTTCCAAACCTTCACACTGTTCGTAATTAATGTAACTATTCTCAATCATCAAAGGAACATTGTTTCTAATCCGCAAGCGATATAAATGAAATACTTTATCTCCCTCTTTTATCTGAAGTTTTCTCGCAACATATCCATCACACGTCTCAATTCTAGAGATTAATACTTCTGTCCAAAGAAAGTACCCTGTTTTTCTCATTGCTTCCGAAGTAGACTGAATTCCCTTTATATTCCTAACTAATCTCGGAGGTGCCACAAAGGTTCCAGATCCTTTTACACTATATAGTTTTCTTTCTTCAATTAGTTGTTGAATAGCTGTATGGAGAGTGGAACGATTCATTTGCCACATTGTACACAACTCCCGTTCGCTCGGAAGCTGTGTATGTGGTTTTAGTTGGTTTTCTTGTATATACCATTGAATCTGCTCCATCGCCATATCTTGCGGACGAATTTTTTTTATTTTCTCCATACAGTTCTCACCTTCTCAACATATTAAGCTAATGCTTATGCACTTTCTTTTTTATTTTTTCTATCCCAATAATAGAATACTGGAAGTCCTGTAGCTACTGCCACAAACGCACAAATTAAGCTCTGCATTGGCGCATATGTAAGCTGGCCCCAAATAAGTGTACCTGTCATAATAATTGCAATAAGAGGCATAATTGGACCACCTGGGCATTTATAAGATGGATCGTATCCATGTTCTTTGCCTTTTTTTCGAAGCACAAAGATTGTACCGAATGTAAGCACATTCTTTAATAATGCTACCATTGTAAAGTATCCTAGCAATGCTGACAAGTTTGAAGCAAAAATTAATACGATTGCAACCGCACACTGTACGATAATTGAAAAATAAGGAGTTTCGTATTTTGGATGAACTTTTGCAAAAGATTTAAAGAATAAATTATCTTTCGCCATAGCATACTCGATACGTGGCTGGAACATAATACAAGATGATAATGAACCAATTACAACAATAATTGCCATAATTGCAACAATTGTACCTGCATACTGTCCAATTCCTGGAAGCTTAGATGCCAACAATGCGATTGGAGCATCAGATGTAGCCATTTCATCAATAGAAAGAATTCCAGAAATGTTAATCCTGCATAAAGAGCTAGTACAATAACTGCTGTAAGAATAAGACCCAAAGGCATATTCTTTTTCGGATTTTTAATTTCGCCTGACATATAACAAGCAGCTCCCATACCATCATATGACCATGTTGTTGTAGCTACACCTGCGATTAGCGCAGCAATTCCACCTGTTGCATATCCTTTCAAAGGTGCAGAAGATAATAAAATATCCCCCTGAAGATTGAATAAACCAATACCAATAACCAATGCAAATGGTAAAATTTTAAGAGCTGTAATAATTGTCTGGAATTTTCCACCGCCTTCTACCGAACGTATATGTACTCCCATGAAAATTAATACAAATACTACAGCAACCAGCTTTAATGCCAAACCATGAATCGGAACAAAAAATGCAAGATAATTCACAATTGCTAAAGCCATGATTGAAATTGACGGTGGGTCAGTTGCCCAAAAGCTGATCCATCCACACAAGAATGCGAGTGGTCGAGATCCTGCTTCACGGAAGTAAACATATTGTCCACCATCCTCTGGATAGGCAGATGCTAATTCCGAATATACAAAGTTTGATGGAATCTGAAGCAATCCCCCTATAATGTATGCTAATACCAGAAACAAGCTACCGGCAGCATTTGCTACCTCAGATAAAGATGAAAAAATACCAGAGCCTACTGTAGTACCAACGCCAAGTGCAATAACAGCGCCAAGTCCAAGTTTACGAGCAAGTTCGTTTTTGTTTTCAGACATAAAAACTCTCCTTTCCTTTTAAACAAAGTATAATTGAAAAATCTTGTGCACGACTTTTCTTTTTTTAATTTCCTATTATCTTCGATGCTTTTATATTGTAAACAGCTATCTATCTTCGCTATCACAACTTCTTAAATAATCTATTACTTTTTATTTATTCACTTTCACATTTAAACGATTCCTGCCTCGGCCATTAGCTCACGCATGTTATCAATGGCACGTTTCGCATAAAAACGTGGTTCGTTAATATAATTTGTAACCAATTCAAGTGTTGCAGTTTTATCATAACCTATTCGTTTCATTTCATATAGCATTTCTTTAATTGGAATATTTCCCTCTCCTGGTATCAGATGGGTGTCTGATCCATTTTCTCCATCAATAATATGCATATGATCCATCTTATTTCCGAGTTTATCAAAATATGCCATAATACTTTCATGCTGTACAAATGGTGGAACAATATCACACATGCCGACTACATATGGATTATCCACTCTTCTAAATAGCTCCACCAAATCATTTGCTCTTGTAAAGAAATTAGATTCATACGGTGTTAAAGCTTCAACTACTAGCTTGATTTCTAGTTTTGCTGCATAATCTCCCAACTCTTGAATATTTTTTTCTAATCTGCTCCACAACTGATCATATGTAGCAAGATATCCGCCGTTTGCAGGACTTGTAAGTACAAATTCCGCACCCATCTCTTTTGCCATTTCAAGAGACAGTTTCAGATAATCAATAGCATCTCTTCTCTGAGCCTCTGAACCAATCATATAATTGTAAGGATAGGCATTATGCTCCGGTGTGTAACCAAGCACCGGCATTTCATACTTTTCAATTAATCGGCGAACTTCATTAATATCTCCCGCTTTCAGATCCGGTGCATATGCATGTGGACGCCCACCCCAAAGCTCGATATAATCGTAACCGTACTCTTTAGCATCCATAAAACAATGCTCCAACGGATTCCTCTGATATCCCGATGTAAACATTCCAACTTTTAACATTATTTCATTCCTCCTTGTTGTGTTTTGTTGGTAAAATTATATAATAATTAAGCACCATTTTCTATTCGCAAGAGGTCTAAAATTCAATTATAAAAAATGTATAAAATCCCATAACCATGTTGTTTGTTATTTCAATTCTATACCAATTATGTTATTCTGCATATTTTATCCTCTTTATTCCCCCTTTATTTTCTCTTATTTTTATGCATTATGCATATAGTGGTATGTTTTTGATTTATATTTATACCAATTTCATCAGATACACTTATTTTGTTACTTATTTTTTAGTTATCCATCCAATTGCCAATGCTTTGTGCACCATGATAACTTATAAGTGTTCTAATAAATAGTGTGCAATATCTATTAGAACACTTCGATGACTTTTATTCATTAAGGAACAAGCATTCAGCTTTGATTTTTTTGTTGCTGGATATCTGACCTTTCTAAGGTTCATCTGTTATTTGATGTCGCCTCATTTTTACTCTTAATATCTTTATTTTCCTATATATAAGTTATGTCTTTACAAATATCATTAATCATTAGGAGGTTTAAATAATATGTCTGAATACGCAGATCTTATTTTATTATCAAACTGTATTTTTACAGCCACAGAGGAAATACCTTTCTCTGGATATATTGCTATCAAAAACGACCGGATACTTTCTATCGGAAAAGGATTGGCTCCTACTGAACTAATAGGAACAAACACAAAATATCTTGATTATGGGAACAAAACAATTACGCCTGGATTCTCCGATGTACATTGCTTTTTCACAGGTTATTCTGTAGGATTTGTTGGAATAGACTTATCCGCAGCTACTTCTCAAGAAGATATACTGAATTCAATTAAAGAGTATGCGAAAGGAATTCCTGCAGACAAACCTATTTTGGGACATGGTTGGAACTCCGATACAATCCAACCTAATGGAACAGATTTGTTAGATGAGGCTTTTTCCACTCGCCCTGTTCTTCTGTTTGCAAAAGGCTGCGAAACTTGTTGGATGAATCAAGCTGCTATAAATCGTTATCAGTTTACCCCGGAAACCTGTTATCCGGAGAGTTATGTTCGCTTTTTACCAGACTTACTTGGAGATAAAGACTTTATAATTCCAGAATTTAAGCGCTATATTAAAATGATGAACAGTAAAGGAATCACTTCCATCAAAGAAATGGGATTCGATGATTTCTACGGATTTACTGACATTCTCGCAGAACTAGAATCCGAAAACGCTTTAACTATCCGCGTAAATTTTATGAGCCAACCTGTTGCTGAACCTTTTAATCTCTCATATGGCAAGGAAATGCGTGAAAAATTTAAAGGAGAGTTTGTTCGTTTTTCTGGATATAACCAAATGACCGACGGTTCTATAAGCGAACTTTGCGGTGATTTGAAAAAACCTTATTCCTGCGCAGATACGACCTGTGCACAAGACATTGATTGGGATCTTTTAGCAAACGATACCTTTAAAGCTGATGCCGAAGGATTTCGTTTCTCATTACATGCTCAAGGAGATGCTGCTATTTCAAAAGTATTAGATATTTATGACTCTTGCCAAAAAGATGAAAATGGAAAACTTATAAATCGTCACAGTATTACCGATCTTGAATTCAGTGATCCAACAGACTTGGAGCGTATGGGAAACTTAGGCGTAATTGCTGAAATATACCCTCAAATTCAATCTATCGCAAATCGAAAAGACAAACTTGCCATGATTGAAGAAAAGATTGGTATGGATCGCGGACAGTATTATTGGAACAGACGTAAAATGGCTGACAGCAATGTGTTATTAAGTTGCGGAACTGATCTTCCACTTCTTATTGATGATATCCCAGAATCTATTTATCATGCAGTCGGAGGATACTTCCCTGAAGGTGGAGAGCCATTTAACAAACAAAATATGCTGACTATTCCTGAGTTGCTAACTGCATGGAGTGCTGGCGGTGCTTATAATCTATATCAAGAGAAAGAGCTCGGCACACTGGAAAAAGGAAAAAAAGCTGATATTGTCGTATTCGACGGAAATCTATTTGAAACAGCTATTGAAGAAATTCGTTCTCGCAAAGTAGAAGTAACTTTTCTCAACGGACGAATCGTATATAGCCATGAATAAATAAAAAAATATCTCTCTTATCTAAACAGTTTATATTCTCTTTAAGAAAGGAAGGGAAATATTTATGAAAGAGTCTTATTTTATGGGGATTGATACTGGAACAAACTCTAGTAAAGGTGTATTAATCAATTCTCACGGAGAAATTATAGCAGAACATACAACTGAACATGCAATGACAAATCCTGCCCCAGGTCACTATGAACATGATGCCGACAAAGATTGGTGGGGAGATTTATGTATTATAAGCAATGCACTGATTGAAAAATCTAAAGTTTCACCATCTGACATTAAAGCAATCGGAACAAGTGCACTTGGTGCCGACTGCCTACCTGTCGACGATCAGTGTCGACCTCTACGCAAAGCTATCCTATATGGTATTGATGCACGTGCAACCGATGAGATAGAACAACTCACAGAAATGTATGGGGAAGAACAGATCCGACAGTGGTACGGACGTCCATTATGCTCCAGTGATGTAATGCCTAAGATTCTTTGGATAAAAAATAAAGAGCCAGATATATATGCAAAAACCCACAAGTTTCTAACAGGCTCTAGTTTTATAGCAGCAAAACTTACTGGTAATTATGTAGTCGATCGTTTTTTAGGACTTGCAAGTTTTAATCCACTTTATTTTAATGATGGAACACCAAATCCTGAAACTTGCCTACCAATTTGCCGCCCTGATCAGCTAGCAGAAGTAAAGGAAGCAAATGATATCGCAGGTTATGTAACTGAAACCGCTTCAAAGGAAACGGGTCTTGCAGTTGGTACTCCAGTCATTGTAGGAACAGATGACTCCGGCGCAGAAGCAATCAGCACTGGCGTTGTTGCCCCTGGTAAAATGATGATTCAATTCGGTTCTTCCATTTATATGATTCTCGGGACAAAAGAATTGGTTGATGATGAACGCTTATGGCGTGAAGAATTTATTGTACCAGGACTTTGTGATATATCTGCCGGCACTAATGCTGCAGGCTCTCTTACTAAATGGTATAGAAATACAATTTTCCCAGATGCACTCGAGCTAGAGCAAAATGGTGGTCCTGATGCTTACATCACCATGATGCAAGATTTGGATAAAATTCCTGTTGGAAGCGATGGCCTTATTACACTCCCTTATTTTGCTGGTGAAAGAACTCCAATAAATGATCCTCTTGCAAGGGGAATTCTATTTGGATTAACGCTTGCTCACACGCGTCAGCATATGTACCGAAGTGCTTTGGAATCTGTTGCATACTCAGTAAATCAGCAATTAAAGATCATGCTTGAGCACGATGTTCCTATAGACCAGATTTTTGCCGTAGGTGGTGGTGTTAAAAATGACTTATGGATGCAAATTGTTGCAGATGTTACTGGTAAAGAAATCAGTACCCCTGCCATTACTGTAGGTGCGAGTTTTGGCGATGCTCTAATGGCTGCATCGGGAATCAAATATTCAGGCTTTGAATCTTTCAACAAACTTACAGATTTCATTAAACCTGGAAAAACCTATCATCCTAATAAAGAAAACCATGAAGCATATAAAAAATATCAGAATATTTATGATTCTCTTTATCCTGCTACTGTAAACTTAATGCATTGTTTATCAGACTAATCTTTGTAGATTAGACTTTATAAAGACTATGTGATAATTCTTTCATCAAACAAAAAGTACAGCTGTATGAGTTTTTAATAACTCTTCTGCTGTACTTTTTAAATCTATTATTTTATTCATGAAGCTGAATTGTAAATGAAGTCCTGTCACTTCTGATAAAAGAGCGGCTATACGCAATCGCTCTACCATTATTGTCCCAGTAATCACAACTCAACATAATTAATGCTACTCCATTTGGAATATCTAACAATTTTTTTATCTTACTCGTTCCATCTATAATCTCCATTGTTTGCTGCATACTGGAAATTTCTATTCCATAAAATGCAAAAATATCTTTTATTGTAAAAACTGATGAGTTCACTACTTCTAACTTCGGCAAAACATCTTTTGGTACATATATATCTTCAATTGCCAATGGCTCACTATCCAAAGTTATTTGATGTCGTACACAAAAGATTAAATCATCTGGCTCAATATTAAAATAATTTGCATACTTATTTCCTGCTGGTCTATATATTTTTGCCTGCTCCTTTATCGAAACTCTTTTTGTTCCTGAAGACATTACATTAACAAACCCACCATGTTCATCCAGGTTTTCTTCGTATTTATCACCAACAACAAAAACACCTTTTCCCTGAACACGTCTCAAAATTCCTTCATTAACTAATGCATCTACTGCGTTGCGAACAGTCAATCTATTAATACCATAAGTTTCTGCTAATTTATTTTCAGACGGAATTGCTGTTCCTGGAAGGTACTCTCCCTCTTCTATTCGATTTCTAATAATTTCTCTCAATTGAAGATAAATTGGTGTACGATAACTTAATTTTCCGTCTTCACGCTCTTCATTTTCTTCGGTATAGTTCAATTTATTATCCATAAATCTGCCCTGCTTTTCTCATTATTCACTCTCTATTCTGCTAACAAGCTTGAATTTATCTCCTCTAATTAATTGTTTATAATACATAATTATCACTCCTTCTTCATCTTTCACAACTCCAGATGTAAAAAACAAAGGAGAATCCGGTACTATCTCCAACAACGCTGCTTCTTGTTCACTGGCATATGTAACACTAATATGCTCCTCGCCCGAAATCTGCTTTCTATGATAT
>OGQG01002386.1_pt1 | contig 11267 bp, 16 predicted proteins | sample 1553201 | NCBI WGS metagenome assembly OGQG01 (sample SAMEA2579925, study PRJEB22360) | human gut metagenome | biome: human gut; feature: human-associated habitat; material: faeces | place: Denmark | collected 2008/2010
AGACTTAGCGTCGGTAATAAGCCCTTATAGGGCTAGTACAAACCACCGGCTAAGCCGGTGGTTTTGATTTTTGATACTGGAGACTTTGTTACGCTTCACGATGGAAAATTAAAAGAGGCATCCGGGTTCGAGGCGTGGGTGCAATGGTGTTACAAAACGATCATGACACAAAGATACGCTCATGAAGGATATTCCACCGACATTGGGATTGACTATGAAAGTGCCTTGCAAGCGGATAGCCGTGAAGAGGCAGAAAGCATTTTACAAAGAGAAATCGAAGAAGCATTGATGGCTGATCCGTCCGAAAGAACTTTGTACGTTGGGAATATTATGTTTCAATGGGAAGCAGAACATTGTCTTGTAACAGTACAGGTGCAGGGTATTGATGGAGATATAGAAATACAGACACAATTTGAAAGTGAGGTGGTCTAAAAATGGCATTGGAAGCAGAAGAACTAGAATTGCCAGATTTCTTGAATAATTCGAGTGAAGAGGAAATCCATGAAAAGATGCTTAGCAATCTTCCAGAAGATATTGATAAATCCGAAGGCGGTTTTCCTTGGGATTTTACACGTCCGACAGCGATTGAGATAGCAGAGCTAAAAGAATATGTGCTTGTGGAAGTATTGAAAAGTCTTTCGCCGGTAACCTGTGAAGAATCTTACCTATTGGATTACCACGCTGATGGAAGAGGTCTTGTACGAAGAGAATCGGTAAATGCAACAGGATATGTGACTGTTACAGCAAAAGCCGGTCTTGTTATTCCTTTAGGATATGGTTTTTCTACAGAAGCAGATGACGAAGGAAATACGATAGATTTTGTAACAACAGAGGAAGTTACGGTCGATTCTCTTGGAAATGCAAAGATTCCAATTGAGGCAGCAGAAGGAGGATCTGCAAGCAATGTTGGAGTAAATACGATCGTATTACATACTGGAGATGAGACAGGAGAACTGCTCGATGAAATAATCTCTGTTACAAATGAGGAAGCTGTTACAGGCGGTTTGGATGAAGAGGACGATGATACTTTAAGAGAACGAATTGTTGAGTATGATCGAAGCCATGACATTTCCTATGTTGGGAATGTGGCAGACTATAAACGATGGGCATTGTCAGTTCCCGGTGTTGGTGCAGTTACTGTGATACCAGCAAAAGATGACTCTGGAATAATCAAGATCATCTTAATGGATCAGAACGGAGTACCAGCATCGAAGCAGATTCAAGATGCTGTGTATGATTATATTATGCGTCCAGATAGTGAATCAGATCGCTTAGCACCGCCCAATGCTGTATTAGAGATAACGGCTCCTGAAACAGTAGTAGTTAACATATCAGCTGTGGTTTATTTGAGAGAAGCAGAAATTGGCGATGTGCAGAATGATTTGAAAGCTGCACTTCAGTCATATTTGTTAAATGTTTCATCGAATGATAGTGCGGTTAGAATATCAGCGATCAACAGTATCATTGGATCTGTATCAGGTATCTATGATTATGACAGTGTACAAATCAATGGAGTGTCAAAAAATGTAGACCTTGAATCTGGACAAATGCCGGTTTTAGGAATAGTAACAATAACGGAGGGATGATACTATGTGGTATAAAACAGACCTTATGGAGCAAATCCTGACGAGTGAAAGTGCAAAACAAATGATTGACTATGTATCGCCGATTTATGGGAAATCAAGAATCGGACTTTGGCTGTTCCAAGTGATCGGACTTGAGATAGATGACGTAAAAACAATATGTGAAGATATATTTGATCAGATATTTGTTGATCGTGCTACATGGGGGCTCCCTATTTGGGAAAAAGAATACGGAATAACGCCGCTTCCAGATCAGACGATTGAGCAGAGAAGAACACAGATTTTGCAAATGAGGATAAAAAGGCCTTTGAATCCTAAAAGGTTTGAAAAGATCATAGAAGCTTTGAGCGGTGTAGAAACAAAGCTCATAGAAAATACAGCAAAAAATACATTTCAAGTCAATCTTTATGGCGAAGTAAATAATTATGATGAAGTAGTAAGAAGAATTGAGGAATTGAAACCAGCACATTTATTGTGCGATATTCGTGTTTCAGACGTTATAGAATCAGAGACGGCATTGAATTATGCGATTGTTTCAGGCTCTTGTGAATATTCTTCTTCGATCGTTAGTGAGGTATAAAATCATGTGGGAAAATACAGTAATTACAAATGCAGGTATTGAATTATTAAAGAATGCCTTAAGCGGAGGAACAATAACAGTAACAGCGATCAAGTCTGGTGCTGGTAAAGTTGACGTTAGTGCTTTGAAAAGTCAGACGGCGGTATCATCAATTAAGCAGTCTGGAACAGTACAGGGCGTGACAAAAACAAACGAAACAATCAAGATAGGAGTATTGTTTTCAAACGCTGGTTTATCTGCCGGATACAGCATGACACAGCTTGGAATTTATGCAAAAGGATCAACCGGAAGTGAAGTGTTGTTTGCGATTTCTCAAAGTACAACAGGGAAAGAAGTTCCGGCAGAATCGGCTATGCCGTCATGGTCGTTAGTACATAATTTTTACATCAAGCTTAATAATGATGTAACAATGACAGCAACGGTTGATCCAGAAGGGTACGTTACATTTGAAACTATGCAGAAAGCGTTAAATACGCATACAGGAAACAAGAGCAACCCTCATAGTGTTACTAAGTCGCAAGTAGGCTTAGGGAACGTTCCGAACGTAGCGACAAATGATCAGACACCGACATATTCAGATGCAACAACTCTTGTGACTTTATCAAGTGGCGAGAAAATATCTATTGCATTTGCAAAGATTAAACTTGCAATTACAACTCTGATTAATCATCTTGCGAATAAAAGTAATCCTCACGGAGTTACCAAAAGCCAAGTTGGATTAGGCAATGTGGAGAATAAAAGCAGTGCTACAATCCGTGGAGAATTAACCAAAGGTAATGTAACGACAGCCCTTGGATTTACGCCAGCAAATCAGACTGACATGACGAATGCACAGGATGCTATTACGCAGCTAAATTCTGATATGGAAAGAGCTAAAAATATTGTTTTTCAATCGAGCGGTAGTGGCACGAGTATTTCTGTCACTATGAAGAATCGAAATACTATAAATAAAACCTGTGATAAAATGCCGTTATTTGTTATTGGAAACGGAAACGGAATACCAATGTGTGCAATCATCCTGATCAATATTTCAGGTGCAAATATAAGCGTTGATCAAGTTACGAATCTTACTGGTTATAACTTAAATTGTTCAGCAAGTGGGGATTCGTTCAATATATATAATCTTCCTAATTGGGGTTATTTCATGGTCATAGCTCCACCAGGAGTTTATTTAGATCAGTCCAGCAACGTAATTTAAATAAATTGCACCAAACTTGCAGGTGCTACTATATTTGCAATAACTACACCATTACTTATGCTTGTTGCACATCTAACAATTAATTTATTTCCGTTCACTGTTATGTATCCCGAATTTCTAATTGGCGTCCAATTCTGATCTAAAATCTCACATGGGGCAAATAAACTACATGTAAAATTTACGCCATTTGGAAGTTTATACGTGTTATCTGTATTCCCACCAGTTAGATTTGCACCAAAAAATGCAGATACTATTACAATATCTTTGTTTCTTTTTACATATAAATTTGGTAATGATCGCTCTTCGAATACAGAATCAGAATTTAGTTGCGGAGTTATGGATACACTCCGCAGCGTAATGGAATATAATTCACGTATAACAAACACACAAAGGAGAATGTATTATGCGTGACAGAATTATAAGCAATGTTTTGATTAAAATGGGCAATAGAATCAAGAAAAAAGAGCTAGATTATCTTGAAAATGTGCTGGTAGAAGAGTTCCGAGATGTACAGATTAAGAAAGAATCGACGGAATTGACGGAATACAATGACAGTTTAAGGAAGCTAAAAGATACGTTCCTTGCGACGCTGATTGTAGAAAATAAATCCAACAGAACGATTGAACAGTATAATTTACATCTAACACAGTTTGTAGATTATTTCACTGCAAAAGAAGCAAAAGACATAGATGCAACCGATATTAGGGGATTTCTATATGCGTATAAGCAAAGCAGAGGCATATCGAATTTATCATTAAACAATAAGCGATCAGCAATATCCTCGTTTTTTAGTTGGCTGGCTGATGAGGAGTACATCGACAAAGATCCAACTCGAAAAATTAAGAAAATCAAAGTAACAAAGAAAAAGAAGAATGCGTTTACAGCTGATGAAATGGAACGTATGCGTATAGCATGTACGGATATTCGTGATCGGGCGTTGATAGAGATGTTAGCATGTACAGGATGTCGTGTGTCGGAGCTAAGTAATATAAGTTTGAACGACGTAGATTTTTTGAGAAAGAAAGTACGAATTGTAGGGAAAGGAGATAAAGAGAGGACGGTATTCATTTCAGATACCGCTATGATTTATCTCAACAGATACTTAGAAACAAGGCAAGATAATAATATTGCTCTTTTTACATCTAAGCGATTTCCGTATGATCGATTACAAAAGGATGGCATTGAGCGAGTAGTAAGAGAACTTGGAAGAATGTGTAACGTATATGCCCATCCGCACAAATTTAGGCGGACATTATGTACAAATCTCATAATGAGAGGAATGCCATTGCAGAATGTTGCGATATTGTTAGGTCATGCAGACATTAATATGACTGCCGGTACATATTATGATGCTTCAGACGATATGATCGAGTATGAATATATTCGTTATGCAGCTTAAAGAATAATAACAAATCTAATATATAAACTATTAAATCTGCTTAAAAGGGAAGGAGATTTTATTTTTATGCGAAAAAATATTATAAAAAACAGATCGCCATGCTAAACAGCTATGGTAACAATAAATAGAACTCAACAACACAGCTAAAATTCTGATTACGATACAATCATAGTAGGAACATCTGTTTCGACAACAAGTCAAACAATTAATCATTATGGTGATCGAAAACTAAGTGATTACAAATTTATTGTGTTTGCGTTCGGTGCTAGTGATGATGATATTCGCAGTATTGTAACTGTTCCAAGGGTTATCTTCGAAAAAATAGGAAAATCCTATAGCTTCGTGGCTCATGGTTCGAATGACAGCACGATATCTGCAGTATCGTTTACATATGCAAGCGATACTGCTACAACTGTAAAACTGTCTGCTGATCATGGCGTTAAATACATAAGAGTTTTTGGGATTAAATAAAATTTCATATAATTTAACTAAATTGTATAAAATACCTAGGAACTGTAAACATAGCAATGACTATACTGGTAGACGTACTGTCTTTGCATCGCACATTTATCTGTCCGTTTCTGGCGTTTATGTAGCCGGTATTTCCGTATGGAGTCCAGCTTCCGTCAATGATTTCGCAAGGAGCGAAAACTTCATTTTTTAAAGTGATACCATTAGGTAAATCTAATAAAGTTTGAGTTGTATTTCCACCTGTCAAACTTTTGCTTTTTCTGATATAAAACATAGCACACTGGCTATTTATTTCTATGCTGATTCCATCAGTAGAATAAGTTTTGTATTCTTTATCAGAATTTAGTTGTGTTGTTGAGAACAAGAAAGGAGAAAAAAGTGTCAGTAAAAACAGTACAAGCGACTATTAACGGTCAAACATATACACTGACTTTTAATAGTTCAACCGGCAAATATGAAGCTACGGTAACAGCTCCGTCGAAGAGTTCATACAATCAGAGTGGACATTATTACGGAGTAACGGTTAAGGCAACCGATGAGGCAGGAAACACAATCACAAAAGATGCAACCGACAGTACGTTAGGATCATCACTGCAATTAAAGGTAAAAGAGAAGGTCGCTCCAGTTATTGCAATCGTGTCTCCAACGTCCGGATCATATTCGGCAAACAACAAGCCTGTAATTACTTGGAAGGTAACCGATACCGATTCTGGTGTTAATCCATCAACAATCGGTATCACGCTAGACAGTGGTACTAAGGTAACAGGCGATGCAATAACTAAGACTGCGATCACAAGCGGATACCAGTGTACATATACACCAACGACAGCGTTGTCCGATGGAAGCCATACAATCAAATTGGATGCAAGCGATTATGACGGAAACGCAGCAGCTACAAGCTCAACATCGTTTAAGGTAGATACAGTTCCACCTGTATTAACATTGTCCAGCCCAACTGATAAACTTATTACAAATCAAACTGCTTGCACAGTAAAAGGTACAACCAACGATGCAACAAGCAGTCCTGTCACGGTAACAGTTAAACTTAATTCTGGAGCAGCAGAAGCAGTCACAGTTGGAAGCGATGGAAGTTTCAGCAAGGCCCTTACTCTTGCAGTAGGTACAAACACAATTACCGTTGTTGCAACCGATGGTGCTGGTAAGACAACGACAATAACACGTACCGTTACGTTAGACAAAACCACACCTGTGATCAAGAGTGTTACATTGACACCGAACCCAGTCGATGCTGGCAAAACATTTATCATATCCGTTGAAGTAACGGACTAGGTTAGTTGTTATGGTAGTTCGACTAGAAGGGAATGTAAACGGAGAGTCAGTGATCTTAACTAGATCCGCTGACTCTTTAGATTTATGGGAGTCCGTTATACCAGCCACATTAAACGGCAGGTATGTAATCGGATTAACTGCATATGATGAGGCAGGGAATGTAAGTAGCTATTCTACATACATACTTACAGTAGATCTTAAAGCATTAAGAGTTTCACTGAAGCCTTTTGATTTGTATGCAACCTTGCACAACGAGAAATAAGAAGAAAAAAAGAGGAGGAGAACATGCAAAAAAAGAAAGTGATCATAATGCACCTGGGAGAATCCAGAACAGCAGTAATTACTATACATTCTATTAAAAATGAGAAATTTACAATTGAAAGTGCGGAGTATTCGCTAATATACATGAAAGACAAAGCTGAAGAAAGCACTGGAGTTTGTAATATTAAAGAACATGATATAGAAGCACTGATTTCTCCTCAAAAGCGTGGTACCTATACACTTGACATCAGATATGCAGTATTAGACGAAATCTTAATAGAGCATATAGAAGTGAAGGTGGTATGATGGCAGCAGAAATCATTGAAATTAAGTCTGTAAGCCTGTCTCCTAACCCAGTACAGACCGGTGGAAAAGTTAAGATCAGCGTAGGACTTGAAGTAAACGAAAGTGATGTTAATTGCTTCTATTGCATATTTTCTTCCGAATTAGAAACAAGTCAAGTAACAACGACAGCAACGGTGTAGCTGAGGAAGGAGACATATTTGGATGATGAATACATAAGTAGAAATGAACATAATGCATTTGCGAGTGATGTTGATCATGAGCAAACCCGACAAAACAAAAGAATTGAAGCGTTAGAAGTGACAGTAAGACAGATCAATGACCTTACATTGTCAGTTCAAAAACTTGCGATCAATATGGAACATATGCTTGTTAATCAGACAGAGCAGAGCAAACGGCTTGAAGAGTTAGAAAACCGAGACGGAGAAAAATGGAGAAGCATCTCTATGTATGTCCTAACAGCAGTTGTCGGGGCAGTAATCGGATTCGTACTCAAACAAGCTGGATTATAAAAAGGAGAAATAAATCATGAAAGAATTATTTGAACAGAATAAAGTGCTATTCCTGGCAGTGATCACAGCGTTGATCATTGTCTTTTTAGTTAAGAAGCTGATCGACTATATCACTAGAAAAGGTCTGGAAGGGATCAGACTGGATGTTTACAAGCTGTTTGTAGAAGCAGAGAAAACCTTCCGTGCATCCAAGCAAGGACAGCAGAAATTTGATTATGTAATACATATGGCCAGAGGACTTTTGCCCAAACCTATTCAATTATTTGTAAGCGAGAGCATGTTAAAAGAAGCTGTGCAACTGTGGTTTGACGGTATTAAAGATCTACTCGATGATGGTAAATTAAATAATTCAGTATACGATTTAGAAGATGTTGAGGAAGTCAGCAGAGAAGATAAGATCAATCATACGACAGAGTTAGATGACGGAACATGGACAAATTACGCAGAGACTCCGTTACCTGAAACTGAATTAGAAGATCCAGAGGAACAGGAACAGACAGAAGATAATCAGGCAGCAGCAGAACAGGAGGTGTAGACATATGAGAATCGCATTGACAGTAGGACACAGTTTGCTTAAAAATGGATCATATACATCAGCAAGTGGAGAAGATTGCGGTGGAGTAAACGAGTATAAGTACAATAAAAAGCTGATGAAAAAGGTAAAAAAATATCTGGAGAGTGACGGACACAGTGTTGATCTGTATATCTGCCCAGAGAAAGTATTTACCGCTGCATCACAGGAAAAATCATGGAAACTGACACGTTTAAATGCAAAGAACTATGATCTCGTCGTAGAAGGTCATTTGAATTGCTATAATGGAAAAGCACACGGAACAGAAGTATTATACGTTTCCGAAAATGGTAAGAGGTACGCAAAGAGAGTACAGAAGAAACTGGTATCCGCTGGATTTACAGATCGTGACGTGCAGAAGAGAACAAACCTGTACATGCTGAATGGCACAAAGGCAACAACGATCATGACAGAGAGCTTTTTCTGTGACTCCAAGCCCGATTATAAGATCGGTAAAAACGTTAATAAGATTGCTAAGCTGATCGCAGAGGGAATCTGTAATAAAAAGCTGGGAACAGCTACAAAGGTCAAAGAGGCCGTAAAAACGACAGTATCAAAAGTTGTTAATAAGACTGCATATGCTAAGGTTGTTACAAAGTCCGATCCACTGATGATCAGACAGAGTGCAAACGTATCATCTAAGATCATTGGTAAGATTCCGAAGAAATCTAAAGTTGAAGTATTGAAAAAAGGCAGCACTTGGACGAAAGTTAAGTACAAGAGTGTAACAGGGTATTCAGCTACAAGATACCTTAAATTTTAAATCGAACCAGGGAGAAATCCCTGGTCTTTTTTTATTATAAAAGGGGGTATTATTCTGTTGAAAAAGAGTGTATTTTCTTGCAAAAAAACAAAAAACAAAAAATACCCCTTTTTCAACAGATGGATACATTAAAAAGCTTGATTTTATGCGGATTTCAAGGAATTTAAGATATCGGTTATGAACCGAAATACTGCAGTTATAGGTTCATGGCGGAGAAAATGAAGCACTTATTAAGCAACTGAACAGTTGGATTCCAACAAAATATCTTACTATTGTAAAATAAAAGCGATTGCCGATGGCATCATCACAGGGTAAAGAAAAATAATATTTCTATGTTACTAATTTGTTACTAAATATAGCATTTTAGAGGCAGTTTAGAAGTATTAAAACATTCAACAAATGGCTTAAATACGATGTTTTGGGCATTTGTTATTTGAAAATATTTATGGTATAATAAGAATATCATAAAAATTCATTGCAGATCGCATGATGTATGTTGCAGATTGGAGGCAAATATGAGCAGAAAAACAAGAACAAAAAGTAAGACAAGAAATAATGCAAAAAGCAGGGCAAAAAAAGCAACTGTTTCAACAGTGAAAAGTACAGATACAGAAGAGACTGTTATTCCAACAGCAGAACCTGCAATAATAAAAGAGGAAGTTGCACAACCAGAACCAAAAGAAGAAATCAAAATAGAAACGCCAGTAGAAGAAAATCAGGTTATTGAACAACCTGATCTTGGACCAAGAAGAAGTGTCGTTTTTATTGGCTCAGAATGCTATCCATTTGTGAAAACAGGAGGGCTTGGAGATGTTATGTCTGCACTTCCAAAGAGCCTTGCAAAATTAAATGTTGATGTGAAAGTGATCCTTCCAAGATACAAGTGCATTCCGTGGGAATATCAAGAAAAGATGGAATACAAAGGCTCTTTCTATATGGATCTTTGTTCTGATGGAAGACAATACTATGTAGGTATTATGGAGTATCAGGAAGACGGTGTAGTTTATGATTTTATCGACAATGAGGAATTTTTCTCTTGGGGTAATCCGTATACAAATCTGATTGATGATATTCCAAAGTTCTGTTATTTTTCCAAGGCAGCATTGGCGGCACTGAATTATCTGGACTGGGTTCCTGATGTAGTACACTGCCACGACTGGCAGGCAGCGTTGGTACCACTTTATCTAAGAACATGTTTTGCAGATACAAATGTAGGACGTGCAAGTGCAGTACTTACGATACATAACCTAAAATTCCAAGGTATCTACGACAGAAAAATGATCCAATACTGGTCAGGACTTCCGGATTATGTATTCAACAAAGACTGCCTGACTCAGAACTGGTTGGATGCGAATATGTTAAAAGGTGGAATCACTTATTGCAATAGACTTACAACGGTAAGTAACACATACGCTGGAGAGATTCAGACAGAAGAATATGGAGAAGGACTTGCAGAGCACTTAAGATATCACCAGAATAAGATCAGAGGAATTGTAAATGGTATTGATATCAACATCTGGAATCCATCTACAGACAAGTTGTTAAAAGCAAATTATGATGCAAAGACAGCAATCGAAAATAAAAAGAAGAATAAGAAAGCACTACAGGAATCTTTAGGATTAGAGGTTGACGAACACAAGATGGTGATCGGATTGATTTCTCGTCTTACGAACCAAAAAGGACTTGATCTGGTCAATGACGTAATTCCAGGCGTTATGGATGGAAATACACAGGTAGTTGTTCTTGGTACAGGTGATTCCTGGTATGAAGAAGCTTTCCGTTCTTACGAGAATCAATATAAAGGAAGTTTTTGTGCCTATATTGCTTACGATGAAAATGTTGCCCACAATATCTATTCTGGATGTGATGCACTTTTAGTTCCATCAAGATTCGAGCCATGCGGACTAACACAATTGATTGCTATGAGATATGGTGCGATTCCAATTGTCAGAGAGACAGGAGGACTTAGAGATACTGTTTGGCCATATAACATGTTTGATAATACAGGTAACGGATTTACATTTGATCGATATGAAAGCGGACTTCTGTATGATACGATCAATAGAGCAAAGACATGCTACTTTGAAAATAGAGCAAGCTGGGATGATATGGTGATCCGTGATATGAATAAAGATGTATCATGGGAGACAAGTGCAAGACAGTACAAAGATATGTATGTAGAATTAACACCAAGATAAAATTGTGATTTGTTGATAGTGTTGCATGTATGAGTCAGAAAGAACAAGAGAAGAAATATTTATAAGAATAAAGGGTGACACTCAACATACACACCACTTAAGTTTTCCAATCTTGTAATTGTCCACACTTTAGACTTC
>OGQG01002400.1_pt1 | contig 11211 bp, 11 predicted proteins | sample 1553201 | NCBI WGS metagenome assembly OGQG01 (sample SAMEA2579925, study PRJEB22360) | human gut metagenome | biome: human gut; feature: human-associated habitat; material: faeces | place: Denmark | collected 2008/2010
CACTGTCCTCCGGAAAGTTGATGCGGATAGTTATTCATACGCTCTGAAAGTCCCATCTGATCTAAGAGGCGCTTTGCTTCTGCTTCAATCTCTGCGTGTATCTCTTTCTTGTGCGCCTTATAATCAGGCTGACTTTTTGCAAGTAGTTCCTTCGCCAGCATTACATTTCCAAGTGCTGTATACTGCGGGAACAGATTAAAAGACTGGAATACAAGTCCAAAATGTAATCTTTTCTTACGGATCTCCTGTTTTGTTACAGGATTTGCAGCATCAAACAATAATTCATCATTTACACGGATCACACCTTTATCCGGTGTCTCCAGAAAATTCAGGCAGCGCAGAAGTGTCGTCTTTCCACTTCCCGAGGAACCAATCAAGGAAAGTACCTGTCCACGTTCCAACGAAAAGCTGATATCTTTCAATACTTCTGTCCGTCCAAATGTTTTATTAATATGTTCTACTTCAAGTATTGCCATTTATCTCTTCCTCCCCATTTAATTAAAATATTCCAGCTTCTTCTCAAGCTTTCCAAGAAGGACTGTCAGAATACCATTGAAGATCAGATAATAAAAAGCTGTAAAGAACATCGGCCAGATCGCACCTGAGATTCGCTGAGAACCTTTCAGGAACGCCTGTCCTGCCCAGATAATCTCCTGCAGTGCAATGATTCGTGCAAGAGAAGTATCTTTTACAAGCGTAATGATCTCATTTGACATCGGTGGAACAATTCTCTTCACCATCTGAAGCAGCTTAACCTTAAAGAAGATCTGATGCTTTGTCATTCCAAGAACAAGTCCGGCCTCCGTCTGTCCCTGTGGGATACCCTGGATTCCTCCGCGGTAAATTACCGAGAAATAGCATGCATAGTTAAAGATAAATGCAACCGAAGCTGCAAGAAATCTTCCGCTTTCACCGCCACCCCAGATTGGGTTTCCTAAGACCAGTCCCGGGAAATAATAAATGATAAGCATCTGGATCATAAGCGGTGTGCCTCGCACGATCCAAACAATGATATTCGTGATATAACTCAACGTTTTAAAATGTGACATTGATCCAAATGCAATAACCAGTCCCAACGGAATAGCTCCAAGAAGCGTTGCAAAAAACAGCTTCAGCGTCTGTAAAAATCCCACATTCAGCGAGTGTATAACGATTGGAAATTGTTCCATAATAAGTTCCATTTTATTAAAGCTCCATCCTAAATTTATTTTTCGATCAATGCAGCCTGCACCTTGTAAGTCTCAGCACATTTCTTCATTGATCCATCTTCCATACTCTTTTTAAAGTAATCATTCAGAGCTGCTGCAAGATCAGATCCTTTACGGAATCCAACACCATACTCCTCATTGTTCAGACTTATTGTGTAAGTAAGATCTGCATAACCTGTTCCTTCTCCGATCATAGCTGCCGCCATCAAAGCATCAATTGCAGCTGCATCTGAATTTCCTGAAGCAACTTCCATCAATGCATCTGCCTGTGATGAAACAGCTGTATACTGTGCACCAATTCTTTCAACCTGATCTTCCCCTGCACTTCCTGCTTCTACTGCAAAAGTTAAATCTTTCACACTTTCCTCATCCTGATACTTATCTGCTTTGTCAGCCGGTACAACTACAACCTGCGCGTTATTCATATAAGCATCTGTGCATTCCATAGAACTCTTCACTTCATCAATCAGTGTCATACCATTCCATACGCAGTCGATTGACTTTCCATCAAGCTCAAGCTCTTTATTATCCCAGTCAATCTCTACAAATTCTGCCTCAACTCCGATACTCTCTGCAAATGCTTTCGCCATGTCTGCATCAAATCCGACCCACTCACCATTATCATCTTTATAATCCATTGGTTCAAAATCAGTAACACCGACCACGAGTGTCCCTTTGTCTTTCACATATTCAAGATCACTCCCTGTTGATTCCGCTTTCTTATTCGCATTAGAAGAGTCTGAACCACATCCTGCTAACATAGAAACTGCAAGTCCTGCACATAATAACACACTTAATACTTTTCTTTTCATAATAACACCCTCCATCATTGAGTTTGGCTTTTATTCTCTACCAATGAGTCACTGTACCACGGTAAAGTTACTGTTGTATTCTACCATAGCATACAATATATGTCAAACCCCAAAAACAATAACCAAAAGGTACAGAACAATGCAGGTTACTGTTCACTCCCGTGTCAATCACTCCGCTGATTGACACGGAGGATGCGCGTTTTGACTTGAATGCATCTCGCCCCATCGCCAAAGGCGATTTAAAATGGCGAGATGCGTTGCTGGTCGCACATCGTGTGAACAGTAACAAATATTCTGCTCCGGATAAGAAACTGGAGGTGATCGTCCATGGCATCTGAATCAACAACTCTTTATCTCAAAGCAGACAGGAATGTTGAGGTATCAAAGCAAAACGTCATGTTAGGAGATCTCCTGAGTATGGAGTGTTCAGACAAGACCATCCTGATGAAAGTAAAAACTTTGCGGATCTTGAAGATCCGGGAGGAAAAAGAACAGCGCTATGTAATTTCCGTGTTGAAAATCATTGCCTGTATTCATGCGCAGTATCCGGGGGTGGAGATCCGGAATTTGGGAGAAAGTGATCTGATCGTTACTTATGAAAATCAGAAAACACCACCTCTTCTCTGGCACATTTTAAAAGTAGTGCTGGTATCAGCAGTGATTTTCTTTGGATCTGCCTTCTCGATCATGGCATTCAATAATGATGTTGGAGTAACGAAGCTATTTGGTCAGATTTATGAACTGATCATGGGAAAGAAGACAGATGGTTTTTCTGTTCTGGAAGTCACGTATTCCATAGGGCTTGCAATCGGAATTCTAATATTTTTTAATCACTTTGGTAAGAAACGCTTTACAGTAGATCCTACACCGATGGAAATACAGATGCGTCTTTATGAAAATGATATCCAGACAACTCTGGTGGAAAATGCAGCACGGCAAAAGAAAGAACTGGAGGTTGGAAAATGAACTTGTTGCAGACAATTTTCCTGGCATTGCTTGGTTTAAGTGCCGGAATGATAGTAGCTGGCGGTGTCTTTTCTTTCATTGTGGAACTTGGTGTGATCTCAGATTTTGCAGATCGTACCCATACCGGCAATCATATTTTAATTTATGAAGATATGGTAGCAGCCGGTGCGATCCTTGGAAACTTGTTTCAGATTTTTGAAGTTAATCTTCCGGGAAGGATGATATTTCTTGCAATTTATGGACTTTTCGGAGGGATTTTTGTTGGTTGCTGGGCAATGGCACTTGCAGAAATTTTGAATGTATTTCCCATTTTTATGAGACGGGCAAGGATTGTCCGGTATCTCGCGGTGTTTGTGGTAATGGTTGCATTAGGGAAGGGAATCGGAGCGGGATTGTTTTTTTGGAAAAGATGGTAAACTCTACCGCTTCATTTCTTTCCGCATCCGCTCCAGCACCTTTTTTTCTGTCCTTGACACCTGCACCTGAGACATTCCCATTTTCTTTCCTATCTCAGCCTGCGTCTTTCCTGCAAAATATCTCAGATAAATGATCGTCCGTTCCTTCGCTTCAAGTGTTTCCAGTACTTCTTTTAATACAATCCGGTCAAGCACCTTTTCTTCCTGCCTGTCTTTTTCTTCCAGCTTATCCATCAGAAGGATCTCGCTTCCCTCTTTCTGATGGATCGGCTTATATATGGATTCCACCTCCACTGAAGACTCCATTGCCTGGACGATCTCCTCACAATCTATCTGTAACTCTTTCAATGTCGGTTCCCTCCCGAGTATCCTGGTCATCTTTTCTCTCGCCAGCAGACTCTTATAGGACAGCTCTCTCAATGAACGGCTGACTTTTATCATTCCGTCATCTCTCAAAAAACGCCGGATTTCTCCGGATATCATTGGAACAGCATAGGTTGAAAACTGTACTTCATAAGAAAAATCAAATTTATCAATTGCCTTAAGCAGTCCAATGCTTCCAATCTGAAACAAGTCTTCCGGTTCTGCACCTCTTCCGTAAAATCGCTTTACTACGCACCAGATAAGACCTATATTTTTTTCAACAAGTTCTTCTTTCGCTTTTTTATCTCCGTCGTGTGACTTTCTGATTAAAGCGATTGTGTCGTCCATATTCTGCTCCCTTTACCTATTGTCTTAGTCATTTTTACACTGGTTCCTTCCCCTACCTTTGACTCTACTTCCACAGTATCCATAAATGCTTCCATAAAAGAAAATCCCATTCCTGACCGATCATCCTCCGGTTTTGTTGTAAACATCGGTTCCATTGCTTTTTCCACATTTGCAATACCTTTTCCACGGTCCGATATTTCTACTGTAAAAAGCTGGTTTTCTATACTACAGTGTATCTTTACTTTCTCTACTCTCTGTTCATATCCGTGGATAATCGCATTTGTTACAGCTTCTGACACTGCAGTCTTCACATCTGCTACTTCTTCCACCGTTGGATTAAGTTGTGTTAAAAATGATGCTACCGATACTCTGGCAAATCCCTCATTTTCTGATCTGCTGTCAAAGCGTATCTCCATCTCATTATTCTGTGTATTACTCGCCTCCATCACTTTTCCCCCTCATAAATCTGCATAATCTTTGCTGCTCCTGAAAATGTAAGAATCTTCCGGATTCTTTCGTTCGTATGTATCGCCCAGACTTCTCCTCCGATCAGACTGACGGTCTTATACCTCCCCATAATGATTCCAATTCCTGAACTATCCATAAAATCTGTCCTGTCAAAGTCAAAGATCACATATCTGATATGATTTCTGCTGATCACTGCATCCGCTTCTTTCCTTATTTCATCTGCATTATGATGGTCTACCTCTCTTGGGAGATAGATCGTCAGACAATTTTCCTCTACCTGATATCTCATATATTTTCATGCCTCCTGCTTTTCTCATTTTCCGTTTAATTACCTGAATCCGTACGCTAAAAAAGGATATGCTTCTTCGCATATCCTTTTCCTTCGTAATCTTATTCGTTATCCTCTGTATTGTCAGAATTATCGGAATTTCCATTATCCTGAGAATTATCATAGCTATTGGAGTTATCAGAATTTTCTGAGTCCTCTGATACTGAACTACTATCTGAACTTGTATCTGCACTGGCATCTCCATTCAGAATTGCAAGCTGCTTTTTCGCATCCTCAATATATCTGGAATTATTATAAGTATCTACCATCTTCTGATACCAGGTCTTTGCATTCTCTGTATCACCTTTTCCCTGATAAGCCTGTGCCAGACGATAAATAGCCTGTCCATCATTATAACTTTCGTCCATCTTCACAACCTTCGTCAGGTACTCAATCGCCTGATCATAGTCCTCTGATTCCAGTGAATCTACACCGGCTGCATATCTTCTCTTGCATGCTGTTGGGAAAATAGAATCAGAAAGTGTATCATACATCTCTTTTCCACTGTCTCCAAGAGAATCTCTTGTAATCTCAAGCAGCGCGTCTGCCATATCCGTATAACTATATTTTCCGGAACGGCTCTGACTTGAAACCTGAAGCAGTTTCTCATAGCTGTCAGATGTTGCCTTTGCCTGATCAACTGCTTTCTGTGCCTCGTCTCCGGCTGTTCGATACTGATCCAGTGTTCTTGTCTGGGCACTCACCTGTGCTTCCAGTGTGTTGATCTGTTCACTGTACGCACGCATCTGATTATTCAACTTCTCCGAGCGGTTCTGATTCACCGCCGGAGCAACAAGAAACCAGATCAAAGCAGCACCAAGAACCATTCCGATCAATATATTGGCAAATGCAAGCTGCTGTGCCATATCCCGGATCTTAGAACGTTTCGGCTGAATGATCGTCTCATTTCCAAGACTGTATTCTACTGTCGCACTTTTTGGTTTCCGGGAACTTCTCTCTGCATTCTTCCCATATCTGCCACGCTGTTTTGTAACTTCTTGCAAATAGGTGATTGTCAGTTCATTTGTTGTATCTAATTTCTTTGCTTCTATAAGAATCTGTCTTGCCTTTGTATTCTGATTCATCTGTATATAGATCAGAGCCAGAAGCTGATACGCCTTCAAAAATGTCGGATGAGACGCGATCACCTGTTTCAACTGGATGATCGCAAGATCTTCCCCGTTCTGCTGACAGTAAACCAGACACTGGTTAAACTTCTTAATTGCCTGATTCAGTGATTCTAATTCATTCGCTGAATTCTGTACTTTTTTAATATAATAATCTGCAATATTATCTCTTGGGCACAGATTCTTACTGATGATCCACTCCACAAGAGCTTCTGAAACTTCCCCTATGCCATAATACACAAGACCTAAAAGATTCCGCGCTGCAATATTCTCCCTGTTATACTGCAGGCTCTGCTGCAAGGAAACAATTGCCCCGGACATATCTCTCACCTGGGCTTTGCGCAGTCCATCATTGTACCAGGAATTTGACTGATACATGATCTTCTTTGTGTAATCCATTTATACCCACCACTATCTTTCTATCTTCTCACCGTTTTTTCTTTCTTTGCCATAACCTCTTTTACGATGTCCTGCATATCTGTCAGATCTTCCTTGTAAACAGCTTCCTCAATCTGGTCCACCTCGAGACTTGGCTTGAATTTTCTGAGTTCTTCTTCATAATTAAGCATCTGCAATCAAACCTCCCCACATCCGCTTAAAGATTCCTGTATAATCTCTTTGATCATTCCTGTCAGGTAAAGAGAACCGAGACAATATACCGTTCTTCTCCCCTGAATTCGCAATACATACTGCATTGCCTCTTTGACAGATTCAATCACTGTCACCGGCTGTTCTGTATATTTCCGGAACAGTTCACCCAGAATGTGTGCATCTGTCGCTCGATCTCCGTCGATCAATGTTACTACATATTCTTCCGCATCAGCATGTTTACATAGATACGAAATCATTTCTTCATATTCTTTATCTTTTACCGCCGAAAATAAAATAATATTTCCATCTGGATTCTTCGGAACACTTCTTGCAAATGCCTGAATGGCACTCACATTATGTGCTCCGTCAACGTATACTTTTGGAAGAATCTCTTCCATTCTTCCTGCCCATTTCACCCTGGCAAGTGCTGTTCTCCACTCTTGTGGATGACCGTTTTCTTTGAAAAGATAACGCATCACTTCCATCGCAAGCAGTGCATTTCCCGGCTGATAGGTTCCAATATTATTTAATTTCCACGTGGTAGTTCCATAATAAGCACTTGCGCAGGAAAATGCAATATGTTTATCTTCAATTCCAAGAATTTCGTACGCATCTTTCCCTATTTTTTTACAGAAACAGCCTTCTTTTTCTGCTGTTTTTTCAATTACAGAATCACTTTCCGGTGCTGTCTGTGCAAAGAACACCGGAACTTCCGGCCGGATGATTCCTGCTTTCTCTCCCGCAATCTGTTCCACTGTATCACCAAGATATTCCATATGATCCAGACCGATCGATGTGATCACGCAGGCAACCGGTTCTACAGAACTTGTTGCATCCAGCCGACCTCCAAGTCCCGTCTCAAGGACAATGTATTCCATTCCTGCTCTGTCATAAGCTTTCATCGCCATTGCAAATAAAAATTCGAAAAATGTCGGATGCTCCAATCCTGCATCCTGCATCCTGCGGACAGCCTGCATGGTCTCTTCAAATACTTCGCAGAAATCCTCATCACTGATCTGCTTTCCGTTCAGAACAATCCGTTCATTCATTTTCACCAGATGCGGTGAAGTAAACAATCCGGTGCTTTTTCCTTCTGCCCTGAGCATCGCATCCAGATAAGCGCATACAGAACCTTTTCCATTCGTTCCCGCTACATGAATGATCTTCTTTCCATTCTGCGGATTTCCCAAAAACAGAAGCATCTCTCTGGTATGAGCCAGAGAGTGCTTTCTTGTAAATCTCGGAATTTCTTCTATATAGGTTACGATTTCCTTATAGGTCATTTTTTCTTTTCTTCCTTTTGTTCTACAAAGGCCTGTCTTCCATTCTCAACATCCGTATCCTGGTCTGTCACTTCTACAAGCTGGCCTCCTGTATATTCATAAGTCTTCGATGTACGGAAGATTGTATTACTTGAACCGCACTGCGCAACCATGATCTGATCGCCATCTTTGATTTCTGACTCTTTCAGATCCAGTCTTGTATTGTTCAGGAATTTTGTTGTCTGCTTCTCTCCGTTGATATAAACCTTACTTCGTTTTGTAAAGTTCTCTCCGTAAATGCTATAAGTTCCTTTCAGCTGCTCCACAACACTGGTGATCGTCGCATCCTTTACTCCCATGACCATATGTCCTTCTGTGATCGGAGCTCCACTGTCCTTGTATACATACTGTTTTCCGTACATGATATCATACTGGAGTAATTCCAGATCAGCAAGATAATTCTTTGTCTGTCTTCTCTGCTGATGGTAATTGAAAATAGTTCCTGTATGAATATCCAAACGATCAAAGACTTCTGCCATAATCTGGTAAGCAGCGATATTCCCATCTTTCTTTTCCAGTCCAATATTGTCCCAGATAACATAATTCGTATTGTACAGATATTTTCCTTTCAGGTCTTTTGCTTCCAGACCAAGTGTCGGGAGATGGTCTCCATAGAATACGATCACTGTCGGTTCCCCTCTCTGCTCGATTGCATCGATCAGCTGTCCAACGAATTTGTCCATCTCATGGACTTCATTTACATAGTACTCCCATGCATTTCTCTTGCCTTCATCTTCCACTCCGGTTACATTGATCTCCGGATTTTCCAAGGTCGGCTCTGTCGGATAATCTCCATGTCCCTGCACACTGATCGTACATACAAAGTCTGTTCCGTCTGTTGTGTCCAAAGACTCCATGATGTTCGGAACAAGAATATCGTCTGTCGCCCATCCCTTCGGAGTCGTCTTTAAGATATTCATGAATTCCTTACTTGTATAATGGTCGAATCCCATGTTGTTGTATACTTTGGCACGACTGTAGAAATTACCGCCGTTGTTGTGAAGTGCCTCTGCACCATATCCAAGGGATGAAAGCGCACTTGCCGCACTCTCAAGAGGTGTCGTCTTCACATAAGTCTTGTATGGATACTCTCCCGGTCCGAAGAAACGCATATTCATTCCGGTAAGCACCTCGAACTCTGTATTCGCTGTACCTGCTCCGACAGATGGAACTTTAAAATATCCGGAAGAATAGTCAGCATAAAGCTTTCTGAGATTTGGGATCGGATCCTCGGAAAATCGCAGCCATTCTACCTCTGTCGGATCAAAATAAGATTCCAGCTGGACAAACATGATATTCGGCAGTTCCTCTTTTGAACGGCTTGTCTCACTCACGTTAAGACATCCATCCTTGTTGATCTCTGCCATCGTCTCTTCACTATAACCGGCCGGCTGATTGATTCCTGTATTAAATAAGCTTGCTGCGAAGCAATATGGGAATCCATAGTCTTCGTAAGCAAATGCGATATTTCCAAAATAATTTGAGATCACTCGCTTGTCGATTGCAACATCAGTAAGTCCTACATAGGCAAATCCGGATGCCACAACAGCGATCACTGCAATAATGCGGTGCATCTTTCCAGTATACTGCCCACCGCGGCGCCACATGGAAATCACCCACAAAACAACAGCTGCGATTCCAATGGTAAGCATCACGATCTCAAAGCCATTAAAGTAATTACTTGTCAGTTCCAAGGCATCTGACAGAACTTTCAAGTCCTGTGCATTGAACGGTGTCACTCGCTTCAGGAGCAGATATCCGTTACATGCTCCCAGAAACAGCCAGAATACACTGAGAAGAATTCTGACAAACACTCGTCTGCGGAACAGATAAACAATCATAAATGTTGCAAAAATTAAAAATGCGTTAAACAGAAACACGAGCGGTGTTCCTGTCATGTAGCTCCATGCTTCAAAAAAGGAATGCCTTGAGATCACCTCAATCAAAAAATTTAAAACACAGGCCAGCAGATAATGAAGAACGAGTGAAAATCTGTTCATCCACTTATAAACCGGCTGCATCTTTTTCGCAAATTTACTGTTTCTTCTCTGTTCCAGGATTCTCTGGCGTCTTGCTTTTTTCTCCTGATAGTGTCTCTTGATATCTTCCGGTTTCAGATTTTTGACCTTTGTAAAAAATCCTTTGATATCTGGTTTTTTAATATGAATCCGCTTCATCTATAACCTCTTTCTTATAGGCAAAATGCACGGCATGGGATCTTAGTTCCTTTCTGCCGTGCGACTTTTTGCCGTCTAATACCTGATACTGTGTCTAAACTGCTGTTTACAGTTTCCTGCTTTTTTGCAGCTTTTCTCCCCCCACAGTTATCTGAGACTATCGATTCTCTCTTTTACCTGCTCAAGCATCTTTGTATATTTCTCAAGTTTATCACGCTCAGCCTGAACTTTATCTGCAGGTGCTTTGCTTGTGAATCTTTCATTTGCAAGCATTCCCTGTGCTCTCTTTATCTCGCTGTTGAGTCTCTCTTCCTCTTTCTTCAGTCTTTCTCTCTCCTGCTCGAAGTCTACAAGGTCTTCCAGCGGCAGGTAAACTGTTGCTCCCGGAACAACGATAGATACTGCATCATCAGCAACATCTTTCTTCTCATAGTGAAGAATAATATCGTTTGCCAGCATCAACGGTTTTACAGATTCCTTGAGTGCTTCAAGTGCTGTAAGCAGTTTTGAATCACTGCTGATAATATAAACCTTTGTACGTTTGTTATTCGGAACATTCATCTCAGCACGCATATTTCTGATTCCGCGTGTGATTGCTTTTACATGCTCAATAACTTCTGTAGCATATGGGAATTTCCAATCTTCTCTGTATACCGGCCAGCTTGACATCATCAGTGACTCTTCCTCCGGTACAAGTGCTCCATAAATTTCTTCTGTGATAAATGGCATAAATGGATGAAGAAGCTTCAGTGCCTGTCCAAGTACTGTCTTAAGTACCCACAGAGCACAGTTTGCGGACTGTGAATCTTCCTCCGCATGGTAGATACGATATTTTGCGATCTCTACATACCAGTCACAGAACTCATCCCAGATAAAGTCATGAACTTTCTGAACTGCAATACCGAGTTCGAACTTATCCATGTTCTCTGTCATTTCTTTTGTCAGACTGTTTACCTTGGAAAGGATCCATCTGTCTGCTGGTTTCAGCAGGAAGTCTTCCGGTTCTTCTACAACGTTCTTCTCCATGTTCATCAGGATAAATCTTGATGCACCGTGCTTCAGTGCCGCATACGCTGTTTTGTATG
>OGQG01002407.1_pt1 | contig 11182 bp, 8 predicted proteins | sample 1553201 | NCBI WGS metagenome assembly OGQG01 (sample SAMEA2579925, study PRJEB22360) | human gut metagenome | biome: human gut; feature: human-associated habitat; material: faeces | place: Denmark | collected 2008/2010
ATAGCACGAAAAGACTAATATATGCAACATGCTTAATTTCTGTCTGTATTTTTGCGAATAAAATAATTCTATAATTAAGGAATTAAACTGTATTGTGCAATTTGCTTCTTTCTATTCCCATATTTTATGAAAAATAAACAAGAAAAATGGTGTATAAATGCTACAAAGCACGATAAAATCGTGCTTTGCAAACTTTCTTAATATAATAAAAACTACAAGCTCTCAACAAATCTCATAAATGCTTCCTGACCTTCTTTTGTGCGCTTATAAACTCCTGCACATTCAAGCACCTTGACAAATACCTTACTTATTTCATTGTGAATTATTTCCATAATATTTTCTGAAGTGATTGTATAATTTCCAATCCATTCGTCTACCCAGTCGGCATGTTTTTCAAGTGTCTCATCTGCACGAATATCTTTGTGATTTAAAATCGCTTCTGCCAAGTCACTCATTTCTTTTTTCAATCTTGCTGGAAGTACCGCAAGCCCCATTACTTCGATAAGTCCGATATTTTCCTTTTTAATATGATGAAGATCGGCAGATGGATGATACACTCCCCATGGTGCTTCTTTAGTCGTAATGTTGTTACGCAAAACAAGATCAAGTTCGTATTTGCCATCACGCATACGGGCAATCGGTGTAATTGTGTTGTGCGGCACTCCATCCGTTTCACTAAAAATAAAAGCATCTTTATCTGTATATGCTCTCCAGCTTGTAAGAATGTGGTCTGCTGCCTCCACAATCTTTTCTGCATTTTCACCCTGTAAACGAATTACTGACATAGGCCATTTCACGATTCCTGCTGTTATGTCCTCAAATCCCGGAAGTTTAAAAGTTTTGTCATAACCGGCTTTTGCCATTGCAAATGTGTAACCGCCACCCTGAAAATGGTCGTGACTTAAAATAGAACCTCCAACTATAGGTAAATCTGCATTTGAACCAGCCATATAATGCGGAAACTGTCTTACAAAATCAAGTATTTTCCTAAATACTGCTCTATCTATCTTCATTGGTGTATGCTCTGCATTAAATATAATGCAATGCTCATTATAATAAACATATGGTGAATATTGTAAGAAATACTGCTGTCCATCTAATGTAACAGGCATAACTCTGTGATTTTGTCTTGCAGGATGCGAGAAATGTCCGGCATAACCCTCATTTTCCTTACATAAAAGACATGCTGGATAGCCTGATTTTTTAGCTTTTCCTGCTTTTGCAATGTCTCTTGGGTCTTTCTCAGGTTTTGAGAGATTTATAGTAATATCAATCTCTCCATATTCCGTATCAGTTACCCATTTCTCGTCCTTTGCAATTCTGTCTTTTCTTATGTAATTGGTTGCCTGACTGAAATTATAATAAAAATCTGTTGCTTCCTTTGGCGAAACATCATATTTTTCTTTGAATTTCTTTCTCACAATACTTGGTGCCGGAGTAATACAACCCATTATCTTTGTATCGAATAAATCTTTTGCTGTGATTGTATCTTCCTTCATAATTCCTTTCTCAAAGGCATATGTCATCATATCTTCAAGAATTTCATTAACCGGCCTGAACGATGTAACTTTATCAACCTCGCTGTATTCCATTACATCAAATAATTCTAAAAGTCTATTTGTAACATAAATTTCATCACATTCTTCAATCAAGCCATTTTCTTTTCCGTATAAAACAAGTTCACTGATATATTTTGTAATCACTTTTTTTACCTCACTGTTGTTTTTTCTATATTTACTCTCATTTATTATTCAATAATTTTATATATGTTTTATCTTCTTAATTTAATCAATGACTTTCATTCCACCATATTTGCGAATTTTAAGAACGCTGCACGCTCCCTTTCCAAATACCTTATCCATTTTTTCAAGATATTCCGGCACCGCTTCATTTTTAACAAACGCCTGAATAGTTCCGGCAAATCCGCCGCCATGTACACGGCATACTCCGTTTCCACCCTCAAGCACGCTGTCACTTATAGCAAGAGCAAGTGACACATTCTGATGTTTAATATCATTTACGGTATAAACATTTTGGAGGTATTTATATGATGAATCCCCCGACTCCTTGACAAGACTCAGGAATTTATCAATTTGTTCTGCTTTAAGAGCATCTGTTTCTTTGCCGACACGCTTATTCTCATTTATAAAATGAATTGCACGAAGCACTGCACGGTCACCGCACTTTTCTCTGAGCTTTGCTATATTTTCAAGAATATCTTCCATTGAAACTTCAAGAAGAACTTCTTTTCCAAAATAAGCTGCAACTTCCTTCATTTCCTGCGGAACTGCTGCATAATCTGCTGTTAAATCTGCATGCGAACCTTTTGTATCTGTGATACATAAACTGTATCCATATTTATTCATATCAAACTCAACTTTTTCAACAACAGGCTCTTTTGGATTTGCAAAATTTACATGAACAAGACTTCCTACCGAACACGCCATCTGATCCATAAGACCGCAAGGTTTTCCAAAGTACACATTCTCCGCATACTGACCGATAATGGCTATTGTAACGGCATCCATCTTTCCTTCATTATAAAGATATGAAATAATAGTACCTACGACTGTCTCAAAAGCAGCGGATGAAGATAATCCTGCTCCAATCAGCACATCACTTGTAATATATGCCTTGAATCCGCCAACATTGAAGCCATGATCCTTTGCACCTTTAAGCACACCTTTTATCAAAGCTTTTGTAGTCTCCTTTTCACTTTCATTATAAGAAAGATTGCTGACATCAATAACAATCTCTTTATATGTACCTGAAATGAGATGTATCATATTGTCATCAGTTTTTCTTGTAATTGCAATAGCGTCAAGATTGATAGACGCCGCAAGAATTTCACCATGCTGGTGATCTGTATGGTTTCCTCCAACCTCACTTCTTCCCGGAGCACTATAAATAGCTGCCTCTCCCTCACCATAAAGTTTTTCAAACTTTTCAATTGCCTTAATATAACGCTCTGTCTGATATTTAATCTTGCTCTCATCAACATAAATATCTGACAATAAGTCTTTATAATCACCTTTTTTTAATGCTTCTTTTAATTCACTTGTCTTTTTCATGCACAAAATCCTCCTAAATTTATCTGCCAATTAACAAAAATTCTTATATATTAACACTCTGCCTTATTTAAGTCTAATATAATACCCGTTTACTAAAATGTCAAGAATTGTTTACTATTATTTTTACTAAATGTTTACTGTATTTTTTATAAATAATCTCGACAATCTTTGCTTATTGTGTTACCATATGTTTAGTAAACATTTGTGTATTTAAACAGATACAATTTTGGTTACTGTTGTTACTGTCACACCTACTGTGCGACCAGCAGCCAATTTTCTTTTTTACAACTAAACTTATAAAAACTAATTTAACGAAGAAAGAGGGCGTTATATGGCAACAATTCGTGATATAGCAAAGAAAGCAGGCGTTTCTCCCGGTGCAGTTTCAAGAATATTAAACAACGATACTACACTTCATGTCTCAGCCGAAACACGAAAAAAAGTGTTGAATACTGCAAAAAATTTAAATTATAAAAAGTTTCCGAGAGCAAATACCCCCGCCGCAAAAAACACCTTTACAATGGGTATAGTTTTATGGTTTTCAGCCGAAGAAGAATTAAAAGACAACTATTATCTCAAAGCAAGACAGGGTGTAGAAGATTTCTGTGAAAAAAATAATATAAATGTACTCCGTGTATTTCCCGGAGACTCCGAAAACTTTTCAAAATTAAACGATGTTGATGGACTTATATGTATAGGTAAATTCAGCCGTGAAGAAATCAAAAATTTCATTGATATATGTAACAATATTGTATTCCTCGATATGGCTGTAGACGAATTTAACATCACCTCCTTATCAATGGATTTTGAACACGCTGTTTACAGCGCACTTGATTATCTTACAGGGCTTGGTCACAAAAAAATTGCATTCTTAGGCGGAAAAGAATATGTCGGAAATCATGAACTTATAACAGATGCCCGCACAACTGCCTATAAAAAATATATGAATCACAGAAAAATGGATTATAAACCTTATTTTAAAGAAGGAAGTTTTACCTTTGAATCCGGTTGCAATATGATGAATGAACTTTTTAATGAAAATAATATTCCAACTGCCGTATTTGCGGCAAATGATGTTATTGCACTCGGAGCAATGAAAGCAATTCGCGAAAATAATTTTAAAATTCCTAACGATATATCCGTTATAGGTTTTAACGACGAAGAAACAAGCGCCTACATTGAGCCTCCGCTTACAACCATACACGCTCCGGCATACGATATGGGGCAACATGGCGCAAACCTTGTGTACGTCGCTTCAAATCTCAGCATAAAAACACCCCTTAAAGCTAAAATTCCATGTGAATTGGTGGTAAGGGAAAGCTGTAAAGAAATATAACCTAAATAAAATTATTAAAAAAAACATATCCAAAATCACTCTTTGGATATGTTTTTTTATATTTTTTTAAATTATCATAAATCACATCGTATATGAAATCAGGAGGTAAATAAATATGGAAATGAAAACTATAACTATTGACAAAACAACAACACATAAGAAAAAGAAAATCAAAAAATTATTTCGTAAATTAGAAAGTGAAGCAACTGACAAAACCGAAAAAAAAATACTCAAATTTATTAAAAAATGTCTTTTAACATTAGTAGAGCTATATTATAATAAAAACTGAATTTATAAAACAGTGCTTAATTTTTCTCTATTACTCTCTTTACCTCATCTTCTGTCTTTCCTGTTGCAATCACTACCTGCTCTATTGTAAATCCGTTATTTTTCATATTCATAATTATATTTACATCTGCTTCTAATTGTTTTCGTTCAAAATCTATTATCTTATCTTTTAGCTCTTTATTTTCTCCCTCCAGTTTAGTATTTTTTCCCTTTAACTCTATGTTATTTTCCTCCAGTTTAGTATTTTTTCCCTTTAACTCTATGTTATTTTTCTCCAGTTTAGTATTCTTCCCGTTTAGCTCTGTATTCTTTTCCTTTAATTCCTTGATTTCACCCTGAAACTCGTCCACCATATACTTCACTGTATTTTCATCCAATATCTTCAATGCTTCTGAATACATGTTAAGCACCTCCTCAGGTTTTACCAAATACTCTGCCATTTCCACATAAATTTCTTCAAGCCACGGATACTTTTCAATATTTTTATCTATCTTTTCTACATCATCCGTTACTAATAATGACAGCCAGCCGTTTATATTTGTTCTGCTTTTTAATAACTTACTTTCAACATTATTTATCTCTTTTTCAATTCCGTTTCCGCTTCTGTTACCTAAATAATATCTACTTTTTTTGAACTCGTCAAGTGCTATTATATAGCACTCCTGATACATTTCCATTTCAAGTCCTGTATCAAATTTCATCTTTCCTCTATGGATATACTCACCTTTTAATTTCTCTGCTTTACAAATAGCAGGTGAATTTTCATATATCACTATTGTCACTACTTTGTTTATATCTTTATATGTAAAATAATTCCCTTTTTCTGTTTTCACTTTTGCATATTGTCTTGTCATGCTGTCTGCCAAATAACATGTTATTCTTTCTCCCGGAAATGTATATGGTACTTTCTGAATTTCAATATTTACAAGCGACCCATCTTCCATTTCAACAAGCATATCCATTATCAAGAGTGATGCTTCATTTACTATTCTGTTTTCATTCGGTAACATACATTTTACTTTAACTTTTTCTCCCAATATAGAACTGATAAAATCCGATAATCTTTCCGAATGAATTTCAGGCGAAAACATTTTCTTGAAAAACGGGTCATACGTCAACGGTAATGTTTTAACTCCTGACATATATTCCTGAAAACGTCTTTTCCATTCTCCTGAAAGTGACAAATATCCCTGATATAAAACTGGACTTTTTGAAAATCTTACTTCAAGTTCTTCCGCCGAACACGAATTATCTTTTATATATTCTCTTAATTTTACTATTCTTTTGTTTTCTGTTCTCTTTTCTCTCATTTAACCTCCGCTCTTTTAATGTTATCTATATCTTTGTTTTTGGGATATAAATTCTAGATATGTTGAGTGATTCTGAAATTTATCTGATTTATAAATCTATTTTGATATGTTAACTTCTTTAATCTTAACAGACTGTTTTAGATTTTTATATGTATTCATTATACGAAATTTGAAACTATATTTTTACGAATAAGACAATTCTATAATTAAGAAATTAAACTGTATTGTGCAATTTGCTTCTTTCTATGACCATATTTTATGAAAAATAAACAAGAAAAATGATGTATAAATGCTACAAAGCACGATAAAATCGTGCTTTGCTAATTTTCTTACTAAAAATATCAATGCCCTTTATCGAGTTTTCTACATTTCTGTTCTCCCCTTTTACTCCCCAATCAAGTCCTTAACTACCTCACCAGCAATAATAAGCCCTGCAACCGCTGGCACAAATGCCATACTTCCCGGTACTGCTCGTCTCTGCAGGCATGTACGCTGTACTCCCGGAGGACATATGCAATTGTTCTTGCAATTATCATTTTCATCCTCAATAGGTGTCATAGGTTTTTCTTCCGAATAAACGACTTTAAGCTTTTTCACGCCGCGTTTTTTAAGTTCACGACGCATTACTTTTGCGAGCGGGCACACTTTTGTCTTATAAATATCAGCTACTTTAAATGCGCTTGCATCCATTTTATTGCCTGCTCCCATACAGCTTATTATCGGAGTTCCTGTTTCCTGACATTTCATAACAAGTGAAATTTTTGCCGTCACAGTATCTACCGCATCTACAACATAATCATATTCCTCAAACGGAAATGTGTCTGCATTTTCAGGCAGGAAAAATGTCTTATAAACATTGACTGTAACCTTTGGATTTATTTCTAATATGCGTTCACGCATAATGTCTACTTTGTCTTTTCCCACAGTTTTTCTTGTCGCAATAAGCTGACGGTTCAAGTTTGTAAGACACACTTTATCATCATCTATCAAATCTATCTGTTCAACTCCGCTTCTGACAAGTGCATCAACCGTATAACCTCCGACTCCGCCTATACCAAACACAGCAACTCTTGATTTGTGAAGTTTTTCAATCCCTTCTTTTCCTATTAACAATTCTGAACGTGAAAATTGATTTTGCATTTAGACCTCCGTATCGTATACACTAGCAGATTTCTGCTCCTGCCGGCATTTTCTTTTCAGGTGTCATAAGCGACAGATTTCCTTCTGCATCTTCTGCGCAAAGCAACATTCCCTCTGATAATACTCCTGCAAGTTTAGCCGGTTTAAGGTTTACAAGTACCATTACCTTTTTGCCAACCATCTCTTCTGCAGAGTAATGCTTTTTAATTCCTGATACGATTTGTTTTACTTCACTTCCGATTTTTACCTGTGAGCAGAGAAGTTTCTTTGACTTCTTAACTTCCTCACATGCGATTATCTCTCCTACCTGGAACTGCATTTTCTCAAAATCATCAAATGTAATTTCAGGTTTTGCTTCTATGTCTATTACTTCCTCATCTGACTCTGCTTCTTCTGCTGCACCGGCGGCCGCTTTCTGCGCTGCCTGAATTTCCTCAGCTTTTGCAAGCACTTCTTTTACGTCCAATCTCATAAAGAGAATTTCAGGTGCATCTGTTACCTTTGTTCCTGATTCATAAAGACCGAATTTATCCATACCTTCAAGTGCACGCTCTGTTGTGTTGAGCTGTTTTAAAATCTTCTCTGTTGTGTCAGGCATAAATGATTTCAAAAGACTTGCACCGATAGTAATACTCTCAATAAGGTTGTAAAGAACTGTTGAAAGTCTGTCTTTCTTTGACTCATCTTTGCCGAGTACCCAAGGCTCTGTCTCGTCGATATATTTGTTACATCTCTTAAAGATTGTAAATACTTCTGTAATTGCATCTGCAACACGAAGCTTATCCATTTTTTCTTCAACTTTCTTTGGTACGGAAAGTACGAATGACTTAAGGTCATCATCAACGCTTTCAGCAGCTCCTTTATCCTCTGCAACTCCGCCAAGATACTTGTTTGTCATTGAAATTGTTCTATTTACAAGGTTTCCAAGTGTGTTTGCAAGGTCTGAGTTCATACGCTCAACCATGAGTTCCCATGTGATTACACCATCATTTTCAAATGGCATCTCATGAAGTACAAAGTAACGAACAGCATCTACTCCGAACATATCTACGAGGTCGTCTGCATAAATTACGTTTCCTTTTGACTTACTCATCTTACCCTCTCCCTGAAGAAGCCAAGGGTGACCAAATACCTGCTTTGGAAGTGGAAGCCCAAGTGCCATAAGCATGATTGGCCAATAAATTGTATGGAATCTAAGAATATCTTTACCTATAAGATGAAGGTCTGCAGGCCAAAATTTTTCAAAAAGGTCTGTTCCTGTTTCACTTGTATCGTTGTTTCCGTCAACATCGTATCCAAGTCCTGTGATATAGTTGCTGAGTGCATCAACCCATACATATACAACATGACCCGGGTCAAAGTCTACAGGAATGCCCCATTTAAATGAAGTACGTGATACACACAAATCCTGAAGTCCCGGAAGAAGGAAGTTATTCATCATCTCGTTTTTGCGTGATTCAGGCTGGATAAATTCAGGATGTGTCTTTATATGCTCAATAAGTCTGTCTGCATAATTGCTGAGTTTAAGGAAATATGCTTCCTCTTTTGCTGGCTGACATTCTCTTCCACAGTCAGGACACTTTCCATCTACAAGCTGTGATGATGTAAAGAATGATTCACAAGGTGTACAGTACATTCCTTCATAATATCCCTTGTAGATGTCTCCCTGCTCATATAACTTTTTAAATATTTTCTGAACCTGCTTCTCATGGTATTCGTCAGTTGTTCTGATAAATTTATCATATGAAGTATTCATTAAATCCCAAATTGATTTAATCTGTCCTGATACATCATCTACAAATTTCTTTGGTGTTATACCTGCTTCATCAGCTTTTATCTCAATTTTCTGTCCATGCTCATCTGTTCCTGTCTGAAAACGGACATCATATCCCTGCTGTCTTTTAAATCTTACAATACTGTCTGCAAGAACTGCCTCATATGTGTTTCCAATATGCGGTTTACCTGATGTATAAGCAATCGCTGTTGTTAAATAAAATTTCTTTTTCTCTGCCATTTTAAACCTCCTATAAAATAAAAAAGCCTTTAAGAACATCATAAAATATTCTTAAAGGCGATTATACCGCGTTACCACTTTAATTCATCCGCACTTCAGAATGCGAACCTCAACCACTGCCATCACAGTGCCACGCTTTAACGGGCGTACCCGGTACCTCCTACTTTTATCGTTACTATACTATCACTATATTTACGCCTCCTCTGCGGCATAAATATAAGATTATGTTCAGAGTGTACAGCTCCAAGACCATCTTCTGCTACATTCCATATGCCCTTTCTCAGCAACGGGTTACTTCCATATATAATGTACTAAGCAACTCTGCGGGTTCTCTGTAATACTTTCTGTAACATACTTTTCTTTTCACAGCCTTTTTCATTCATAGATAAATGTATTTTAATATGTGGGTTGGCATTTGTCAACTGTTAATGTAGCAGTTACAGTTCCACTTTAAGGACTTTGCTATTGATGACACATTTCTTTCGCTGTCCTCATTCTCATAAAGTGCCATAAGTACCTACAGCTTTAACATTTCGTTTTTTCTCAAAATAACATTGATTGATGTACTTTTTTTATCAAAAAGAATTTCTATACCGACAAATTTATACTTGCCGCAATCTCTGTCTGACCTTCTGGACTCTCTCCGGCAGAAAGCTCGATCTGCTCTGTGGCAAGCTTTGATGTATCCACAAGCGTCTGTGACATATCCATACTTAATGATGCTCCCTGAACCTGCGACATCATTATCCCAAAATCACCTCCACCTCGTTTCCATATTTCAATCTTTTCTTTAAGATATGTGATATCTGCGTCCATCAGCTTGCTGTTTTCTTCTCCTCTGTGAGCCTGTTTCTCTCTTTTTTCCTGCTTTCTTATTTCGTCTTCTATTTTTCTTAATTCTTTCTGCTGCTCTGCTCTTATCTTTTCATCCGGAATTTTGACAACCGTTTCTTTCTTTGATGAAATATACTTGTCATCATCTTTTCTATTCATGACTTCCTGTTTTATATGTGCAAGTTTCTTTTTTGCAATAGTTATCATTCTTTTTGCATGAGAAATTGCAATATTCAGCTCGTCATCATCATAGTTCCCACTTGCAGCTTTTCTCCTAAGTGCCGACAGATTTGAATTTGCACTTGCAACGGCATTACTTGCCTGTGATATGCTTTTAGCCCCCTGAATACTTGAAGATACTTTTTTATAGCTGTAATTTAAAACTTTTTTCGTCTTTGTCTCTGTTTTTGCAGCGTTTTTCTGAGCCTCTTTCATTCGCTCAAGCATATCTTTTAATCCTTCAAGCTGTTTTTGAAACTTTTCATATTCTTCTTCCTTTTTCGTCTTTTGTGAGCTTTTATCACCTGACGCACTGTCGTCCTCAATCTCTATATCGCTGTCATCACTCAGTTGGAGAATAACACCATCATCTTTTGTCTTATAGGTATTTGCAATACCATTGTCAGACTTAACAGAAATTCCGATACCGTTTTTTGTTGTAATATCAGCGTATGTACTGACTGCATCATCAGAAACCTCACCGGATTTTGAGTAATTCTGCTTGCCGGACACCTGCTTACTTCCCCTTGTCTGAACATTATCTTTCTGTAAAGCTTTGTCCTTCTTTGTTTTTCTGTTTATATGATTTTGTCCTGTTTGAAACAGTGCATTATTTATACCTACTGCCATAAAACTCCCTCCTTGTTCTTAGACATCTAACACTTTTAACACTATGTTTTTAGCTCCTTTTTCTATATATCGGCAGTAAATACAAAACTTCTCAACATCATTCAACAACAATTCCACCATATTTCCACCTGTTTTCCACATGGTTTTTGCAAGTTATCCACAAGTTATCCACAAATTGTGCATAAATGGTTTGATTGAGCGGTGAATGTATTAACGCAGAAATTGACTTTATTAAACAACAGTGTTAAAATCTCTTTGAACAAATGTTCTTGAAGGAGATTACTAATGAAACGCAACACAAACATTTTAAAAATTGTCACTTATTCTTTTTATATTATTA
>OGQG01002410.1_pt1 | contig 11156 bp, 9 predicted proteins | sample 1553201 | NCBI WGS metagenome assembly OGQG01 (sample SAMEA2579925, study PRJEB22360) | human gut metagenome | biome: human gut; feature: human-associated habitat; material: faeces | place: Denmark | collected 2008/2010
ATTTTAAAAGGGGTTTCATACCCGCCGGGCGGCTCTGCTGCCAGCCACTGCTGCTTACGGTCACCGGCTCCAAACAGATGCGAATCGAACCACATATAGAAGAATTTTTCAGCCGGAACAACAACGTAGCCGTCCTGTAAATGATCGGCCGTATCATAAGGATCAGCCATAATCAGTACGTCACTGCTGGTTATGTCATCCGTGCCCATCGTGTCATAGCCGATAATAACACGCCAATGCCCGCCCCAGTCTACATTTTCGACCATAATAGGTACATTGCGTTTAAGATGCTCGACTACAAATGCTTTAAATTCCTGTGTATTCTGCGGTGTTTTATCTTTATCAGCTGACGAAGTTACCTGCCAGCCTTTTTTCTTAAAATATTTGACCATACCTTTAGTATTAGTCCCGGTATAGGACTTTGTTCCCATGATCTTGCCGATCGCCAGTTCATCTTCCTCGCTGCGTCCCTGAAAATGTTCGACCACCATCAATGCAGCGGCAGGGCCGCAGGTATATTCGGTAGTTTGCTGATAGGTACGGAACTTAGGCAGCAGCACAAGCGAATCAGTAGGCTGCATATTATAAAAATCGAGCTGCTGAAAATAAGGCGATTTCGGCACATTGGCCAGTCCATTGTAGGACGACGCCCCGGCACTTTTGGTATCATAATTTGACGGATATGGTATCTGATTTTCATTACTCATACCCAGCATCAGCAACGCTGATGCTGCAACAAGCAGTGCGGCAAACAATTTCTTTTGTGGCATTAGCTTCCCTTCTTTCTAGTGACGTTTCTGCCAGCCTCTGACTGCTTCCTCTAAAGCAGACCTTTCGTTAGGCAGATTGGTGCTTTGCACTCTCTGTAATAAATATCGCATAGCGTCCCTGATCTTGCTTTTATCTTCTAACAGCACAAGCACATCATGGCCGCTGATCGCCAGATCCTTAGTATGAACAGGCATTTTACTGCGGGACAGTTCCAGCACCGCCGTTCCCAAAGCGCGTCCTTCCGCCATCAGTTCGGTATTCTTACCGGCGTGAGTCGCACCCATATCTGCTAAAAATACTGCTACCAGCTGTTCAAAAGCAGCAGTCATTTCATGACTATCTTTAAAATTACCGCCGGCCGCCTCGCTGCGCAGCCAACGCAACAATGTGCGCTCACCTGTCACCAGCATCGGTGCGAAGCGCATATGCCTTGACACCAGCCATACTACTCTTTGCACAAAAGGAGCCGGATAACGCAACCGACTTAAAATAACTTCTGCCATAACGGCGCTTTCAGCTTCGTGACCATGATCACTGGGCTGACCTTCTTTATTAAGCCTGCGGATACCAGGAAGACCTTTAGCTACATCGTGCAAAAGCAGGGCCCAGCGTATTGCCAGCTGACGCGGACTGTTATCAACAGCAGCCAGAGTATGCTCCCATACATCATAGCAGTGAAAACGCTGGTTCTGCGGCAATCCCGCCAAATGCTCCAGCTCCGGCAAAACATCTATTTCCCGATAAGTTCCCTGTTCACGCACACGGCAGCGTCCGGCCGCCAGCCCTGTCGCCATCATCAGCATCAGTCCCTTGCCGGCCCATTTGCCGAGCAGCAGCTTATCCAGCTCTGTCCGCACACGTTCCAATGATAGCCCGGCACTGCGGCTAACAGGAAAGCTGTAGCTCTGCGGCAGGTAATACGGCGTCTGCGGCTGTCCAAATGCCGGGCCGGCGCCCTGCCGCTGTACATAATCAAAGCCCAGCTGACCTACAAAGCGGCAGGCTCTGTACATACGCAAAGCATCTTCCTGATAACGGGCTGGCGCATCACCGACAGTACGCAGTATTTTCTGCTGCAGGTCCTGCCTGCCGCCGTGATAATCGTATACATTACCGGACTGATCCAAAGCCATGGCATTGACGGTAAAATCGCGCCGCGACAAATCAGCCTCCAGGTCGTCACAATACCAGACCTGCTCCGGTTTATGCGCATCACCGCCGTAGGCTTCGCCGCGGAAGGTAGCAATTTCTACCATTTGGGAGTCCCGATGCACAACAACGACACCGAAGTTCTGTCCCAGTTCGCCAACAACAGTAAACCCGGCCGGTTCTAAAATGCTGATAACAGACTCGGGGCGGGCCGATGTTGCAACGTCAAAATCGCCGGGCGTCTTTCCCAGCAGCAGATCGCGTACGGCACCGCCTACAACATAGGCTGCAAAGCCCTGCTCTGTAAGCAGCGTCAATATTCTGTTGATAATGGGCGGCAATAAAAATCGCCTGTTTTCAGCAGTCATAATCTCACTTTTTTTAGTTAATTTATTCTATCATAAAGTTTCAAATCATAGCAACTTTTTCCAAGCCAAAATTTAATCATTCTGGTCAATACCGCCATTAGGCAGCGAATAATCGACGGCAATACCAAAATACTCCCACAGCACTCCCTTTAAGTCGTATTCAGTATTGATGGTATATCGGTATTTGACACGTCCACCCAGATAAAACTTTAAAAGATTTCCCCGGATCGTGATATTGCAGTCTTCGCGAAAAACAGAGATCGCTTTGCCTTTATTGAGCGGCGAATCCGGATGAAGGTCTGTATAAATGCAGGCGGGAATAAAATCCATATCCAGCTGCTGTTCTTCTGTAAAGCCAAACAGCCTTTTCCATGGTTTACGCCGTTCCTTCTGCCACAGCAGCCAGCCAAAGAACGGATCGCGGCTGAATTTATATTCGCTGATACCGTCATTCTGCACTTTGCCCTCTGCCATTTCGAGCGGACAGCGCGGACTTTCACTGTTGACGCCAACATCAGTCAGATAACGTTTATCTTCCAGTTCGATGCACATTACCCGATGCCGGCGGATCTGGTATTCCTCCAGCCGGTCGATAAAACGGGCCGCATAACTTATGACTTTATAGCCCAGGGATTCCAGCAGCCAATTATACAGGCCGTTCAGCTCAAAGCAAATGCCGCCGCGGTTTTTCATAATGATTTTGGCAAACATATCATCATGCTCGAGCGAAGTCAGCCTGCCGCTCAAAATATCCAGATTCTCATAGGGCACATATTTCAAATGCGCGTCCTGCAGCAGCTTCAGCGTCGCCAGGTCAGGCGGCGGTACAACCTGCGGCAGATGCAGTTTACGCAGATATTGACATAATTGCCAATGGTTCATCAATGCGGTTTGCTTTTTCATTCCCATCACTCCATCCGCAATTATTCTCTTTCTTTTATTGTACCGCAAAAATATGTGTTCCTGCAGAAAATTTTACAACGCTGCGCCTTAACCTGAAGTTAATAAAATATGGCTAAAAGATCATAAATAGGTTACAATAAAGTTAGAATGAATCTTGTCGGTGAGGCGATAAAATGAGTAGCAAGCGCTATGCTCAAGTTGATAAGGAATATTGTGTATCCTGCGGCACCTGCACTAAGGCCTGTCCGCTTCAGGCGATCAGCGTGCCCGATGGTATCAGCGCAGTTGTAGAACTGGCTCGCTGCATCGGCTGCGGTCTGTGCACCCGTGAATGTCCGGCATCTGTGATCAAGGTGGTGACTGCTGATGTCTAAACGCAATCACTGGTATGATTACCTTTGGGTCCTGACGGCGCTGTATCTGGCTCTGGGCTTTTTTAATATTCTTTTCGCCTGGCTGGGGCTGCTGTGCTTTTTCATTCCGCTTATCATGGCTTCTACATTCGGCACTAAATCATATTGCAATAAATATTGCGGCCGCGGGCAGCTGTTCGAGCTGATCGGCAACAGCTGGAAGCTTTCACCAAAACGCGATATCCCTTCCTGGCTGCGCTCGCACACCTTCCGTTACGGCTTCTTACTGTTTTTTACAGCGATGTTTGTCAATATGCTGGTTTCTACCTATCTGGTCTTTACCCATGCTATCTATTTTCATCAGACAGTCAGCCTGCTGTGGACTTTTGACGTGCCCTGGCACTGGGCTTACGGCGGCGGTGCGCAGCCGTGGATCGCACAGTTTGCTTTTGGCTTTTACAGCATCATGCTAACCTCCAGCATTCTTGGCATCATCACGCTGCTGCTGTTCAAGCCGCGTTCCTGGTGCGTTTATTGCCCTATGGGCACGATAACTCAGCTCATCTGCCGCTGGAAACATCGTAAATAAACAACAGCTAAAAAGCAGTACAAGTTTTCAAACGTGTACTGCTTTTATTATGCCAATTTACGGGCAATCAGCACATCCATGCAATGCTGATATATTTTCTGTTAATAACATTATTCTCGCCTCTTTCTTTCAGTATAACAAACCTCATGGCGAACTCAATAACTTGTTTTTTGAAAACCAGTCCTTATCCAAACTCCAGTTTAAGTACTGTTTAACATTAAATATTTCTAATATATTTAATTATATAATACCGCTATTGACAAATATTCACTTATAGAATACGATGAAATCATACTGAAAGTTCAGCCTGTAAAATACAGGTATGTCCTGCAGATAAATCTATTAAGAAAAGAGGAATTTTTTATGTTTACATATGGTACATCGGATATTGCAGCAGACCGGGAGGTTTGCATAATCTAATATTTTGCCGAACCTCCCAAAAGGCTTTAATATAACCTTTAGGAGGATAAAAAAATTGTCTAAAATAAATTTACAAACATTAGGATTTTCCGCGAAATTCGCTGAAGAAGCAGCCAGTTTTGGCTGTTTCCCTGTCGGACGCGTTTCAGCCCAGTATAAGGATCTTTACCGTGTCATAACCGAAACCGGAGAAGTATTGGCAGAGGTTTCAGGCAAGCTGCGCTTTAATGCCGCCGCACTTTCAGATTTCCCTGCCGTCGGTGATTTTGTTCTGCTTGACCGCACAGATACTGTTGAAGGAAGAGCGATCATCCATCATGTACTGCGCCGCAAAAGCGCGTTTATCCGCAAAGCTGCCGGTACAGGTAACTCTGAGCAGGTAGTCGCCAGCAATATCGATACGGTATTCATCTGTATGTCATTGAACAGCGATTTTAATCTGCGGCGTCTGGAACGGTATTTAGCCATTGCCTGGAGCAGCGGCGCACTTCCGATAGTTACTTTAACCAAAGCTGATTTATGTGATGACGTAGCTGCTAAAACAGCAGCGGCTGAGTCCGTTGCCATCGGCGCTGAAATACTTGTCACTTCTTCACTGGCCGATGCCGGTCACGAGCAAATACTTCCCCACTTGAAGTGCGGCAGTACGGCTGCCTTCATCGGTTCCTCAGGCGTAGGTAAATCAACTCTTATCAACCGTTTGGCCGGCACCGAATTTGCTACCAATGGTTTGCGAAACGATGATAAGGGTCGACATACAACAACCAGACGCGAACTCATCACCCTTACAAACGGGGCTTTAGTCATCGATACTCCGGGAATGCGGGAACTGGGTTTAGAAACGGCTGATTTATCCAAAAGCTTTGCTGATATCGACGAACTGTCCCAGCAATGCCGTTTTCGTGATTGTACCCATACCCACGAAACAGGCTGTGCCGTTCAGCAAGCTATCACAGACGGAATACTTGCCGCGGACAGACTGGCCAGCTATCAAAAGCTGCAGAAGGAAGTACGCTATGAAGGCCTTGATTCCAAACAGATCGAACTGGAAAAATTCAGTACCATGTTCAAAGATATTGGCGGTATGAAAAAAGCCCGCAAATTTCTGCATGACAACGACAAGCGCAGACGCTGAAAACTGTGCCGGTAATATTATCAACCGTAAATGACCGACAATAAAAAGAAACCAGCGTGTACTATAAAGTACACGCTGGTTTCTTTTTATTGTTCTTTAAATTTTACAAAGTCACCGATTCCCAAACCGGGAGTGACCATCGGCTGTACCATATTTTTAGGGTCAAGCGCAACTTCGATGATATACGGCGCGTCCAGCTGCATAGCTTTTTCAACTGCTGCTGCCAGGGCTTCAGGCGTATCGACATGCTCTCCGGCTACGCCAAAGGCTTCGCCGTATTTGACAAAATCGACATAGCCGGGCATTTCGCAGGAAGTAAACCGTTTATTGAACTGCACGGTCTGCAGCTGACGAATCATGCCTAAGCCGCTGTTATTAAAGACTATCGCCGTCACCGGCAATTTATAGCTGGCGATCGTAAACAGCTCCGAGCCGGTCATTTTGAATCCGCCGTCACCGCTGATACTGATCACCCTGCTTTTGGGGCGGGCCAGCTGTGCGCCCATTGCCGCCGGCAAGCCAAAGCCCATCGTTCCCAATCCGCCTGAAGAAATCCACTGGCGGGCAAACTGGATCCTGATATGCTGAGCAGCCCACATCTGATGCTGCCCGACGTCCGTAGTGATAATATAATCCTTATCTTTGATAACCGGGTTCAGGGCCTTGAAAAACTGCGGCGCAGCTTCGCCGCCGAAGTCCTCGTCCATACTGGGCCAGCTTTCGATCAGCTGCCACCAGGCATCAAGATCATGCTTGACGCTGCCTGCCTCCAGCATTTGCAAAGTTGTGTTCATATGACCGGAAATACCGATACTGGAATAAATATTTTTATCCAACTCCGCCGGGTCGATATCTAAATGGATAACAGTTTTATTCGCGCTATAACTGCTGCGTTCACCGGTAACACGATCGTTAAACCGGCTGCCAACAGCCAGGATCAGATCGGCTTCCTTAACGGCGTTGTTGGCGCGTTCGTGTCCGTGCAGTCCCGTCATCCCTAAAAACAGACTGCGGTAGGCACTGATAGCGCCTAATCCCATCAGGGTGCTGACAACCGGGATACGCAGCTTTTCGCATAAATGCATGGCATCATATTCCGCATCGGCATTGATAACACCGCCGCCTACAAGCATGACCGGGCGCTGCGAAGCATTGATTGCCGCCACTGCGGCAGCGATCTGTTTTTCTTCCGGCAGCTCTTTCGCCAGCGGTTCCAGCTCGCCCGGCTCATAATCAAGCAAAGCGGTCTGCACATCGCGCGGCACATCTACCAGCACCGGGCCGGGACGGCCTGTTTTCGCCAGCTGGAAGGCCAGCCGGATCGTCTGCGCTAAATGTTCAGGACGCTTGACCAGGAAATTATGTTTGGTGATCGGCATGGTGATACCGGTGATATCTACTTCCTGAAATGCGTCGCGTCCGATCATTGCCACCGGCACCTGGCCGGTAATCGCTACGACAGGTATCGAATCTAAAAAAGCATTGGCGAGCCCCGTAACCAGATTGGTCGCTCCGGGGCCGGAAGTCGCTATACAGACGCCGACCTGACCGCCTGCACGGGCATAACCGTCAGCAGCATGGGCAGCACCCTGTTCATGTGCCGTCAGGATATGCCGAATGTCAGCCGCTTCACGCAAAGCGTCATAAAAAGGCAGGATCGCCCCGCCGGGGTAACCAAAAACCGTAGTAACTCCTTGCTCTGCCAAACATTTGACCATTACTTCTGCGCCGGTCATCTGCATAAACTCACTTCCTTCCAATACTCAAAAATACATCAGGCCAGTTCTGCGGCGATCAGCTGTCCCATCTGCGAGGTCGAAACTTTAGTCAGACCTTCACCGCAGAGATCAGGAGTGCGATAACCTTTTTCCAAAACTCTGTCAATTGCCGCTTCGATAGCATCGGCAGCAGCATCCTGATCCAAGGAATAACGCAGCATCATAGCTACGGAATAAATAGTTCCCAAGGGGTTAGCGATGCCCTGCCCTGCAATATCAGGAGCACTGCCGTGAATAGGCTCATACATACCGGTGCTGTCACCAAGGCTTGCAGAAGGGAGCATTCCGATACTCCCGGCAATCACTGACGCTTCATCCGAAAGGATATCGCCGAAAATGTTATTGGTAAGCACTACATCGAACTGGCCCGGATTGAGCACCAGCTGCATAGCACAGTTATCTACATAGAAATTATTCAGTTCGATCCCGCTGTAATCCTGCGCCTGCATTTCGCCAACTATACGGCGCCACATCCTAGATGAAGCCAATACGTTAGCTTTATCGACGGAAGTTACTTTACCGCGGCGCTTTTTAGCAGCTTCAAAAGCAAATCTGGCAATGCGTTCTACTTCCGGGCGGGTATAGATTTCAACGTCAGAAGCCGTCTCTACGCCATCAGCATCAGGAGCAGCTTCATTTTTATCGCCGAAATAAATGCCGCCAGTCAGTTCGCGTACGATCAAAAGATCAGTGCCGCTGACGCGTTCATTTTTAAGCGGCGATAAATGTGCGACAAAACGGGAAACCTTGATCGGACGCAGGTTACAGTACAGACCCAGCGCTTTACGAATTCCAAGCAGCCCCTTTTCAGGACGGATCTCGGGAGCAACATTATCCCATTTAGGTCCGCCCACAGCACCTAGAAGCACGGCATCAGCAGTTTTTGCAGATGCAATAGTAGCTTCCGGCAGCGGTACTCCTGTAGCGTCGATAGCGGCGCCGCCGATCAGCTGTTTATCATATTCTATAGTCATACCAAATTTTTTGGCAGCAGCATCAAGTACTTCCACAGCGGCGTCAACAATCTCGACGCCAATGCCGTCGCCCGGCAGTAAAGTGATCTTCATTCTTGGTGTTCTCCTTTGACATAGTTGATAAGGCCGCCACAGTCAGCGATCTTTTGAATAAATTCCGGCAATGGTTTAGTTTTGATAGTAATGCCTTTGTTAACGATTTTGATCTCGCCAGCAGCCATATTTACATCCAATTCATCACCGGCTGCAATTTTTTCAACATCCTTGCCAATTTCCAGCACCGGCAGCCCGATGTTGATTGCATTGCGGTAAAAAATACGGGCAAAGCTGTCGGCAATAATGCATTTTACGCCTTTGACTTTGATAACGACAGGAGCATGCTCGCGCGAAGAACCACAGCCGAAGTTTTTGCCGGCAACAACATAGTCGCCCGGCTGCACGTTAGGAGCAAAAGTAGTATCGATATCTTCCATAGCATGCTCGGCCAATTCGTCAAAATCAGCAATATTCAAATAACGGGCGGGTATGATAACGTCGGTATCGACGTGGTCGCCGTAACGCCATACTTTACTCATTTCATTACCTCCTCAGGGCTTGCGATATAGCCTGTGATCGCACTGGCAGCCGCCACATAGGGGCTGGCCAGATAAACCTCGCTGTCGACATGACCCATACGTCCGCGGAAATTACGGTTGGTAGTCGAAACAGCACGTTCGCCAGCAGCCAGAATACCCATATAACCACCCAGACACGGTCCGCAGGTAGGGGTGGAAACTGCCGCACCGGCATCGATAAAGGTATCAATATAGCCCAAACGCATAGCTTCTTTATAAATTTCCTGAGTAGCAGGAATAATAATAGCGCGGACATGCGGATGTACCTTACGCCCCTGCATCACCTCAGCTGCCTGCTGCAGGTCTTCCAGACGACCGTTAGTGCAGGAACCGACAACGACCTGATCGATCTTGATATGGCCGGACTCTGCCGCCGGATGTGTATTTTCCGGCAGATGCGGATACGAAACGACCGGGACCAGATCATCTAATTTGATAGTGATCACACGGTCATATACTGCATCAGCATCGGCAGTAACTGCTGTCCACTGACGGCTGACACGACCATTGAGATAGGCGATAGTTTTTTCGTCGACCGGAAAAATACCATTTTTGCCGCCGGCTTCGATCGCCATATTGCAGATAGTAAAACGGTCGGACATTGCCAGTTCGGCAACGCCGTCGCCGCAGAATTCCAACGATTGATAACGGGCACCATCGACACCGATCATACCGATAAGCGTAAGAATGATATCTTTGCCCTTGACATATTTAGGCAGCTTACCGGTCAGCTCGACTTTGATCGTGGCAGGCACCTTGAACCAGGTAGTGCCGCTGGCCATAGCCGCACCAATATCGGTTTGACCCATGCCGGTGCTGAGCGCGTTCAGAGCGCCATAAGTACAAGTATGAGAATCGGCGCCAATAATGATCTCACCGGGAGCAACAAGACCGCTGTCAGGTAAAAGCGCATGCTCGATACCCATGCGGCCAACTTCAAAATAATTGGTGATTTCATGCTGACGTGCAAAATCGCGCATGCGTTTACACATAGTTGCCGACTTAATATCCTTACACGGAGAAAAATGGTCCGGAACTAACGCGATCTTATCCTTATCAAAAACAGGACGTCCGATTTTTTCAAATTCAGCTATCGCCGGCGGTCCGGTGATGTCGTTAGCTAAAACCAAATCCACCTGGGCAACCAGCAGATCACCTGCCTGGACCGCATCGCGGCCTGCATGTTGGGCCAGGATTTTTTCCGTCATTGTCATACCCATAACTATAACCCTCCTAAGTTTATACGAAGCAGATCGCGGGGCCTCAGCCCCGCTCTGCCTAAGGTGTGTACTGATTATTTTTTCATCCAGCTCATCATGCCGCGCAGATTTTTGCCGACTTCTTCGATCGGATGCTCGGCGCCTTTGCGGCGCATAGCATTGAACGCCGGACGGTTAGCCTGGTTTTCAAGGATCCAGTTCTTAGCAAAGGTACCGTCCTGGATCTCGGCCAGAACCTGTTTCATAGCAGCTTTAGTTTCGTCGGTGATGATACGTTTGCCGGTCACATAGTCGCCGTATTCGGCAGTATCAGAGATGGAGTGGCGCATTTTAGCCATACCGCCTTCATACATCAGGTCAACGATAAGTTTCATTTCATGCATACATTCAAAATATGCGCTTTCAGGTTTATAGCCTGCTTCTACCAGAGTTTCATAGCCTGCAGTGATCAGAGCGGTAACACCGCCGCAAAGCACAGCCTGTTCGCCGAAAAGATCTGTTTCAGTTTCTTCGCGGAAGGTAGTATCGAGCACGCCGGCACGTGTACCGCCAATACCTTTGGCATAGGCAAGCGCAATGTCGTAAGCTTTGCCGCTGGCATCCTGATGCACAGCTACGAGACAGGGCACGCCTGCGCCTTCAGTAAAGACGCGGCGTACGAGATGACCTGGTCCTTTAGGAGCGACCATGAACACGTCGATGTCAGCAGGAGGTACGATTTGCCCAAAATGGATATTGAAACCATGCGCAAAAGCAAGAGCAGCACCGGCTTTCAGATTAGGCGCGATATCTTTTTTATAAGTGGCAGCCTGTTTTTCGTCAGGAATCAGCATCATGACTACGTCGGCTGCTTTAGCTGCATCAGACGCCGGTAGTAATATG
>OGQG01002418.1_pt1 | contig 11130 bp, 9 predicted proteins | sample 1553201 | NCBI WGS metagenome assembly OGQG01 (sample SAMEA2579925, study PRJEB22360) | human gut metagenome | biome: human gut; feature: human-associated habitat; material: faeces | place: Denmark | collected 2008/2010
GGTGCCGGATTTGGCGCTGCCTGTGCAGTGCAGTTACAAACTTCGCCTTCCTGAAGCGGACGGCCACATTGCGTACAAAAGTTTCCCATATAAATATTTCCTCCAATTTTTAATTGATTAGTTAGGTGAGACCTATAAAATAAATCTAATATCAATATATCATTGAACATCGGGAGTTTCAAGTTTTTTCTTTGAGCCAGCCGTTAATTTGCCTCTCTAAAACGGGAAAGGAAGTTGGTCCGGTATCCAATAAAAATGTGTGGAAGAGAAGCGGACTGTAATATTTTCCGGCTGCTTTTTGAAACGTATCACGAATCCGGCAGATTTCCAGGTAACCAATCGTGTAAGGCAGATAACTGCCGGGTGAGTCAATAATCGTTTCATAAATGGCTTTGGCGTTATCGGTTGTTACAATCCCATGATTCGTAAGAAAATCGGAAAGTTTTTTCTGACTCCAGTGTTTTGCGTGAATGCCAATGTCGCAGAGCGCATACAGGCAGTGGGTGGAAATGGCATTGTTCTGCAAAATATCGATTTCCTCTTTCGTGGCATCTAAAAATTGGTAAGAATAGATTTCTGCATAGGTGGCGTAGCCTTCCGTGTATGCCGGAAAATTAAGGACATAGCGCAGGGGATGCTTATTTTTTTCACGAAAATAACAGTTCTGAAATAAGTGCCCCGGATAGCCCTCGTGAGCCAGCGTGGCATATAAATTCTGGTGGCGGTACTTTGCCGCATGATTGATGTAAATCACATTGGCGGCAGGCTCGTCGATGGGCGGTGTGAGATAAAAGGCGGGACTTAAAAAGTTTTCTAACGAGGAATCGACGGCGCGGATGTGACAGGTCTGTTTTTTGAGTGCCGGAAAATCCGTGCGGATTTTTTTCTTTAAATGAGTAAGAATCGATTTTGGCTCTTCATATTTTGAAGTGTGCTTTTCGCAGGTCAAAAAGGACGAAGGTGACGTGGCGGCAAGGGTGGCAAGTTTTTGTTCGGATTCGCTTAGTTTTTTTGTCAGCATTTGAAATAAGGAATCCGGTGAAGATATTGTGCCGGTTTTTTCTTTTACCAGATATTCGTAATAAGTACGACCGCCTGTGTACGCAGCGAGGGCACCATCATTTGGAGCAAAGGGCAAAAGTTTACCCAATTCGGTAATTAGATTTTTATAGGCGGGAAAAAGCGAGTGTGAGAGAAGTTTCCTATGTTTTTCTAACTGCTCTTTCTTTTCGGAAGCAGAGAAAAAAGAGGCGGAATTTATGGATTTTTCAAAACTTTTCTCGATGGCATCTGTCCCTGATGAGTCGATAAATTCCTGACACTGTCTTATTGTGTGGCGAATGGTTGTGGCGGATGGCAGTGTGCCCTTTTTCTTCTTGAATTTTTCCAAGGAAATCAAGGAGTTAAAGTAGGCAGGGATGGACTTTAGTAAAGAAAAATACTGGTCATAATCCTGTTTGTCTGTAAGAATAAATTCACAGAGAAGAACCGGAAGCTGTGCCTGAATCCCACTCGAAGGGTCGAACGAATACGAATGAGCAAGCATGCGGATGTCCTCCTGTGACAGCGTAAGCGAGGCATCAAGTGTATCATAGAGAAGTCTGTCCTCGCGGGATAAATTTTTCGAGGCAAAGCTACGAAGTCTTGCAAGTGTATTTTCCGTCGAAGTCTGCATCTGCTTCAAATCGTGAAGGGAAAACGAAGAAAACCCATCAGGCAAATCCGTAATTCCGTATTTTTTCGGGGACATCAGCGTGTAATTGAGTGTTAAGGAGTCACTTGCGGCATAGGAGCGAAACGTTTCCATGCAAAAGGTGTTAAAGTCAGCGTTTGCTTCCTGCCCGGTCTGACAGCCTGCAATGAAGAGAGAAAAAAGGAGAAAGAGCACAAAAAATCTTTTTTTCATGAGGGCGCCTCCAAGACGTTTGTTCCCAGTGTATGAAAGCGGAAAAACATTTATGATATGGCATATTTTTCATTCTGATACATAAAATTTAAGGCAGACAAACGGAGACTGAGGAGGGGATATTTTTGGAAGACAGACGGGAATTAATTGAGAAAAAATACGGGTTTCAGGTGAAAAATCAATATCGGGCAAGGGGTGCCATCCTATTTGATACGAAAGACGGTCCTCTGCTGCTTCGTGAAAAAATGAAACTTACCGGACATTTTGAATGGGAAAATGAAGTGAAGGAGCATTTGCGTAAAAACGGTATGACACTTTTAGATTTTGCCGTGAAAAATGTGGATGGAGAGTATTTGACAGAAGCGGAAGATGGGTCGAAATATGTTTTGTACCGATGGTTTTTTGGGGAGGAATGTGACTGCAAAAATGTGACCACGATTCGCTTGATGGCAGAAAATTTAGGACGGCTCCACAGTAGTCTGCAAAACTTTTATGAGGAACCGGTTCTGCTTCAGCAGCCGCTTTTGTCCCGGTATGACAAACATAACAGGGAAATGAAACATGTGTACGGATATATGCGTGGAAAGAAGAAAAAAACGGAATTTGAGCGGTATGCCATGCAGTGCTTTCCAAATTTCTATGAGCGTGCCATGCAGGTACGCAGCCAGCTATCCGAAAATCTCTATTATAAGGAACACAGTGGGCAGACCAAAGACGTCTGCCACGGGGAGTATAATTATCATAATCTGCTTTTAACCAAAAGCGGGCTCGCCACAACAAATTTTGAGCATGCAGCGCCGGGAATGCAGCTTCTTGACATGGCGTATTTTATGAGAAAAGTTATGGAAAAGAACAAGTGGCAGGTGGAAAAAGGAGTGGTTTTGTGGAATGGTTACTGCGAGGGGGCAGGATGCAGTAAAAAAGAACTGGAATTTCTCATCACCATTTTGTCATATCCAATTAAATACTGGAAGCTTCTCAATCAGTACATCAACAGTAAAAAGACGTGGATTTCCAACAAAAACATGGAAAAATTAAAGGCTGTTTGTGAGCAGGAAGAGAGCAAAGATAAGTTTTTGCAGCAAATGCGAACATTTACGTTAGGGACTAGTCAGAAAGCCTAAAATGTGATACAATATAATTCTTAATATACGGAAGCATTTTGTCACGCAAAAAGAGTGTCAGGAGATAAAAAATGAAACAAGCGAAAATACAGATTTGTCTTTTTATTGTTTTGCTGGCTGGTCTGACCGGCTGCGGGTCAACTGCCAAAAAGGCGGAGGTGACGAACTCTCCGGAGCCGAGTGTCAGCTATGAGCAGGGGGCTGATTTTGTCGGCGCAGTTGGCGCTGTTGATGAAGAGCAGGGTACGATGGAATTTTATAATACAACATTCCAGACGATGGAGACGTATCCTTATACCGGTGGTACACAGATTTTGACAAAGAACAACAAACAAATGACGGCATCCGAAATTGAGCCGGGTGAAGTTTATGATGTGTATACAAGTGAAGATGGAAAAAAGGTTGAGAAGATGATACAGAACGCATCGGTTACCGAGCACGAGGGAGCTTCGCTCGAAATCAACCAGGACGAAAAACGGCTTACGGTGCGTGGTGTGAATTATGCCTATAACGATGACCTGCTTGTATTTTCAGATGGCAGACAGATTGACCCATTGGAGATTACGCCGGAGGATGAAGTGACTCTCCGCGGGATGAATGGACAAGCATTTTCTGTTGTTGTCACAAGGGGACATGGATATATCAAGCCGAATAATTTTAAGGATTTTACCGGCGGTACGGTTACGGTGCAGGGCGAGGCAATTCTCCCGGTCGCAAAGGATATGCTTTTGGTTGTGCCGGAGGGGCAGCAGCTTGTTACAATGAAAAATGGTGATTTGATGGCTGAAGTCACGGTAGAAGTAAAACGCGGACAGGTTACGAAAGTCGATATGGCGAAGTACCAGAATCAAGTGCCGGATACGGCGCGGGTTACATTTGATGTGAATCCACAGGGTGCAGAACTTTATGTAAACGGATCGCTCACTGACCCGTCGAAACCTGTTTCGTTAAAATATGGTAATCATTCCGTGAAAGTTTCACTCGAGGGCTACGAAGATTACAGCGGTATTATTACCGTGAAGGATGCGAGTCTGACCGTTCATATTAATTTGGCAGAAGAAAGTGCGGATGTCGAGACCGACAGTTCCGATTCTTCCAGCTCGGTTTCCGATGATTCGTCCTCCTCTTCGAGTGAGAGCAGTGTCACTTATGATAACGACCATAAGGTTACGGTAAGTGCGCCGGTTGGTGCCGCCGTTTATGTCAACGGAACTTATAAGGGAGAGGTGCCCTGCAGTTTTACGAAAGTGATTGGAAATGTAACACTTTCTCTTACAAAAGATGGTTATGAGACAAAAACCTATGCCGTTGAAATATCGGATGACAGCAAGGATATTTCCTGGAGTTTTCCGGATTTGACAAAAAATAGTTAAGTAAATTTCCCGAAAGGGTGAATATCACTTTTTAGAAAGTGAAATAAATTAAAAAAGCAGGCCACACATGGATGTGGCAGCAAGGAGGAAATTATGGACTACAAGAAAACATACGAAGCTTGGTTATCAAATCCATATTTTGATGCCGACACAAAGAAAGAGCTTGAGAGTATTGCCGGGGATGAAAATGAAATCAAAGAGCGTTTTTATGCGGACCTTGAGTTTGGTACAGCCGGTCTCCGTGGTATTATCGGAGCAGGAACAAACCGTATGAATGTTTATACGGTACGCAAAGCGACACAGGGACTTGCCAACTACATCATCAAACAGAACGGACAGAAAAAGGGCGTGGCAATTGCTTTTGATTCCCGCCGGATGTCACCGGAATTTGCAGATGAAGCGGCTTGTTGTTTGGCAGCAAATGGAATTAAAGCTTATGTTTTTGAATCACTTCGACCGACACCGGAATTGTCCTTTGCCGTTCGTGAGTTAGGATGTATTTCCGGTATTAACATTACTGCCAGCCATAATCCGCCGGAATACAACGGCTACAAAGTATACTGGGAAGACGGTGCACAGATTACACCGCCTCATGATACCGGAATTATGGATGAGGTGAAAGCGGTAACCGATTATGCGGCTGTTAAGACAATGGACAAAGAAGAGGCAAAGAAAGCCGGTTTGTATGAGAATATCGGAAAAGCTGTTGATGACCGCTATATGGAGGAACTTAAGAAAAATGTTCTTCATCCGGATTGCATTAAGAAAGCGTCAGCAGATTTGAAAATTGTTTATACACCACTTCACGGAACCGGAAATCTGCCGGTACGCCGTATTTTGAAAGAACTTGGATTTAAAAATGTATTTGTTGTACCGGAGCAGGAACTGCCGGATGGTGAATTCCCTACCGTCAGCTATCCGAATCCGGAAGCACCGGAAGCATTCGAACTTGCTCTTAAACTGGCAAAAGAAAAGGATGCCGATTTAGTTTTGGCAACGGATCCGGATGCAGACCGCCTTGGTGTTTATGTTAAAGATACCAAATCCGGTGAGTATATCTGCTTAACCGGAAATATGTCGGGAAGTTTTCTTGCCGATTATGAAATTGGACAGAAACTTGCACTCGAAGGAAAACTTCCGGAAGACGGCGAGTTGATTAAGACGGTTGTTACTTCAAACCTCGTAGATGCGATGGCAAAATATTATGGTATCAAAGTGACCGAGTGTCTGACCGGATTTAAGTGGATTGGAAGAGAAATTCTCCGCATGGAGACAACAGGAAAAGGCCACTATCTGTTCGGCTTTGAGGAAAGTTATGGCTGCTTGATTGGAACGCATGCAAGAGATAAGGATGCGATTGTGGCATCGATGGCGCTTTGCGAGGCGGCTGCTTATTATAAACTGCGTGGAAAAACAATTTGGGATGCTATGTTAGATATGTATGAGAAATACGGCTACTACAAAGATAATGTAATTGCCATTACTCATAAAGGTATTGAGGGACTGCAGAAGATTCAGTCGATTATGGATAATCTCCGTAAAAATCCGCCGATGAAATTTGGTAATTACGATGTGACGGCAGTAAGAGATTATTTGAAAGATGAAATCGTAAATGTTAAGACCGGCGAGAAGAAACCAACCGGTATTCCAAAGTCCAACGTACTCTATTTTGAATTGACCGAGGATGCATGGCTTTGTGTTCGTCCATCCGGTACGGAGCCAAAGATTAAACTTTACTTTGGTGTTGTTGGTAAAGATTTGGCAGATGCCGATGAAAAATCAGAAAAACTGGCTGTAATTGTAAAGGACTTGCTGAATCAGTTAGGATAAAATAAATGCAGGGGGTGAACATGTGAGCAATCCATATTTGGAACAGTGGACGAGCAAAGAGATGCTGAAGGAATTGGAAGAGGGAATTTTGAATGCACCTCAGGATTTGCTTGGCTGCCACATTTTCAAAGAGGAGGATGTGCAGATTTTTACCGCATATCGTCCGTGTGCAAAACGTATGTGGGTGCTGGATTCAAAAGGGGAGACCACTTACGAGATGGAACCAATGGAGCCGGAAGGATTTTTTGGCTATGTCATTGAGAAGAAATCGGAGCGGCTGAAAAAATATCGATTCCGGGTGGAATATGGACCGGACGATGTGATTGAAATTGACGACCCTTATGCATTTCCGGGGATGTTTGGTGAACTTGACCGGTATTTATTCTCGGAGGGAAACCATTATAAAATTTATGAAAAATTAGGAGCACATCCGATGAAGCGCGATGGCGTGGAGGGCGTTCAGTTTGCTGTCTGGGCGCCACACGCCTGCAGCGTGAGTGTAATCGGCGAGTTTAATATGTGGGATGCAAGACTTCATAAGATGATTATGAGGGGGAGCAGCGGTATTTTTGAACTGTTCGTGCCGGGCGCGTGGGAAGGCGCTGCCTATAAGTATGAGATTACGGCAAGGAGCGGGGATAAGCTGTATAAGACAGACCCTTATGGAAATTATGCGGAACTGCGTCCGGGAAATGCTTCCCGAATTACGTCGCTTGATGGCTACAAATGGCAGGCGTGTGGATGGTTCTTAGCAAAAGAAGCATCAGAAAAAGTCAAGAGATGTAAGAGACAAAGAGCCGATGAGTATTTATGAGGTTCATCTTGCTTCTTGGAAAAAACGGATTGAAGACGATGACAATGGCAATTTTTCATATTGTGAGTTAGCATCTATGCTTGGCGACTATGTGGTTGATATGGGTTATACTCATATTGAATTGATGGGAATTGCAGAGTATCCGTTTGATGGCTCATGGGGCTATCAGGTTGGCTGTTATTATGCGCCGACGAGCCGTTATGGTGAGCCAAAAGATTTTATGTATTTTGTGGATGAAATGCACAAGCGGGGGATTCAGGTAATTTTAGACTGGGTACCGGCGCATTTTCCAAAAGACGAACATGGACTTGCCCGTTTCGACGGCACTTGTCTGTATGAGCATTTGGACAAGCGTCAGGGCGAACATCCGCACTGGGGTACGCTGATTTACAATTATGGCAGACCGGAAGTAATCAATTTTCTTACTGCCAATGCGCTGTTCTGGCTGGAGCGTTTCCACATTGACGGACTTCGGATGGACGCAGTTGCTTCGATGCTGTATCTTGATTACGGCAAGGAAGATGGCGAATGGGTTGCCAATGTTTATGGCGGAAATGAGAATTTAGAAGCCATTGCATTTTTACAGAATTTGAACAAAAAAATTCATGAAAGAAAAGATGGAAGCTTTTCGGTTGCTGAGGAATCTACGGCGTGGCCGCAGGTGACCGGTCCTGTTAAAGAGGGCGGCCTTGACTTTGATTTGAAATGGAACATGGGCTGGATGAATGATTATCTGGAGTACATCCGCACCGACCCGCTGTTTCGTAAAGGGCGTCATGGTATGCTCACTTTCAGCATGATTTATCAGTATTCGGAGGATTTTATGCTTGTCTTGAGCCACGATGAAGTCGTTCATATGAAAGGCTCCATGTTTACGAAAATGCCGGGAAGTATTTCGGATAAATTTGCTACACTTCGTCTGACGTACGGTTACATGGCAGCACATCCGGGCAAAAAGTTGATTTTTATGGGTCAGGAATTTGGACAGGAAAGAGAATTTTCGGAGAAACGGGAACTCGACTGGAATCTTTTGGATGCCGTAGACGGAGAAATGTCGGATAACGAGAGACTGCGCCAATATGTCAGTGTTCTCAATTCGTTCTATCTGGCACATCCGGCGATGTATGAACTGGATGCACGTCCTGCCGGTTTTGAGTGGATTAGTACATTGGATGCGGATCACAGTGTAATTGCTTTTTTACGAAAAAGCAAAGACGAAACACTTTTGGTTGTCTGCAATTTTACTCCGGTTTCTTACGAGGCATTCCGTATCGGTGTGCCGTTTGCCGGAAAATACAAAGAAATCTTTAACAGTGATGCGTCCGAATACGGCGGAACCGGATTTGTGAATCCGCGCGTAAAACAGTCCAAACGCAAGCACTGGGATGGCAGAGTAAATTCGATTGAGTGTCGTCTTGCGCCACTTGCCATTCAGGTATTTACCTGCACAAAAGTGCCGTCAAAAGCAGGACGCAAAAAGAAAGAGAGTTAAATCATGGTAAATGTGATGCAGCAATTGGTTTCCTATGCGGAACAGCTGATTCCACGCGGGATGGATTTCCTTCTTTCTATCGCCGTTGGAATCCTGGTTTTCGCGGTAGGCTCAAAGCTGATAAAAAAGCTATTGAAAATTGTGCGCCGCTCGATGGAGAAGAGGGAGATGGAGTCGGGAGTGATTTCATTCTTTCTATCGGCCGGAAAAATCGCACTGTATGTGCTTCTTATCATTATCGTGGCGCAGATTTTTGGATTTGCAGCCAGCTCAATCGTAGCGATTGTCGGCTCTGCCGGTCTTGCAATCGGTCTCGCTCTTCAGGGCAGCCTTGCCAACTTCGCCGGTGGTGTCCTGATTTTGATTATGAAGCCGTTTTGTGTCGGTGATTACATCATTGTCGGTGATGTGGAAGGCGTTGTTCAGAAGATTGATGTGGTTTACACCACGCTGACAACGGCTGATAACCGTGCCGTCATTTTACCAAATGGAAAACTGGCGGATTCTAACATTGTCAATGCAACAAAAGAAGACCGCCGCCGTGTGGATATTTCAGTTGGAATTGCTTATGACGCACCGCTTAACCTGGCAAAAGAAGTGTTGATGAAAATTGGTGAGAGCCAGAAAGACAGACTTCCTGACGAACCAATTCGCGTTGTCGTTTCGGAGCTTGGTGACAGTGCCGTGATTTTGCTGATTCAGCTCTGGGTGAAACCGGAAGATTACTGGACGACCCGCTGGGCAATGACCGAGCAGATTAAGAAGTCGTTTGACGAAGCCGGTATTTCCATCCCATTTCCACAGATGGATGTGCATATGGTATCAACAAAAGGAAACTGAATAAAAATCATTTGAATGACCTCGTACTTTGGAAAGTGCGGGGTTGTTTTTTATGGAAATGTTTTTTTGTGTTGAACTTGTTTGAGTAATATGTTATAAATAAGTTAGGTGGTGATTACAATGAATTATAATTTTTCAGAAGACTTGAAATCAATTCGCGAGATACTAGGTTTGTCACAAAGTGAATTTGCGTCTCAACTTGGTGTAGAGCGAGTGACTGTATCGAGAAATGAATTAGGAAAAACGAAACCCTCTTCAAATTTTTTAGAGAGTGTATATTCGTATGCATTTGATAAAAAAATCAAGATAAACAAATTAAAGGAAATGCTTTGGCGAGATGATTTAGGAACCAATGCAAAATTACTATTTCACGGTGCAAAAAGCGAAATTAACGGAGAAATAGATGTCCATTATGGAAGGCAAAATAATGATTTTGGACAGGGATTTTATACCGGGGAAACTTACGAGCAAGCAATATCCTTTGTTTCAGGATTCGATCATTCATCGGTTTATTATTTGAATTTTGATGATAAAAACCTGAAATGTAAAAGATATGAAGTAAATCAAGAATGGATGATGACGATTGCATATTACAGAGGAACACTAGAAGAGTATAAGACGCACCCGAAAATAAAGGCACTTGTGAAACAGTCAAGAGAATGTGATTACGTAATTGCTCCCATTGCAGATAATCGTATGTTTCAGATTATCAACTCATTTATTGCAGGAGAACTTACGGACGAGCAATGCAAACATTGTTTGGCAGCAACAAATTTGGGCATGCAGTATATATTTATTAGTGAAAAAGCTGCGTCTCAGGCAAAACTTATAGAGCGTTGTTATATTTCAAATAATGAAAGAGAATACTATAAAAATATAAGGTTTGAGGAATCAAAACTTGGAGATGATAAAGTTAAATTAGCAAAGAGGCAATATAGAGGGCAGGGCTTGTATATTGATGAAATTTTGAAGTAAAGAGGTGACAAATGCATGAGAAAGATTTCAAAGGATGGCGTAATTTTGTGTACATTACAGGCAGAGACGTTTGAAAAATCTGTTGAGAAAATGGATACAAGTTCCGAAATTTTCATTAGACGTTTTATGAAGAGTGAGATAGCAAAAAGATTTGACAACGAATCCATTCTTGAAAGCAATATTCAGGCAAACGATATTTTAGAGTTGATAGACGAAGAGTACGGCATTTCAAATTATGGTTCGGTGAAATATACAAGAAATGAAATGTTTTGGATTGGCTACATTTATAGATACTTTGCATTTACTTACAATATGACATCTGCTCAGATATATAAAATAGTAAAACCCAAAGAATTGAGAGATTTATTTTTGCCTTATCATACGATGGACCCGGCACAGGCAATTGAGCGGATTTTAGAGGCAAAAGGAATGCTAACTGATGAGAAGCAAGAATTGGAACGTCAGTATGAGATATTTAAACGCATACGAAATAAACAGTGAGTTTTTTTTGCAGGGGTGTTTATTGGACATCGGAGTGTGGTAGAGTTGAGAAACCGAAGGAAAAAATTGATGTGCTTTTCGAGAAAATAGAAAAGGAGTTGGCAGAATAATAAATAAAAAATTAAATATTTGGTGATGATGGATATAAAAATATTACAAAAAGTTACATATTTTTTGACATCATCTTTGAAGTGTGATAATATTGGCGTATAAAGCGCTGATGGGGATAGACAAATAGGAATGTATGAATCCCCAGAACGCAGGAATGTGAGTTG
>OGQG01002429.1_pt1 | contig 11063 bp, 11 predicted proteins | sample 1553201 | NCBI WGS metagenome assembly OGQG01 (sample SAMEA2579925, study PRJEB22360) | human gut metagenome | biome: human gut; feature: human-associated habitat; material: faeces | place: Denmark | collected 2008/2010
ATGCAGCGCCATGCGTGCAGAAGAAAAATTAGGCGGATTTGCGACAGCAAAGAAGCATATCACAGTACAGTATAATGAGAGAGAACGCTCGGTGGACAACTTACTTAGTCTTATCAGACGTGATGTGATAGAAAATCACGGAATAGCTGATGAGGATATCACAGAGGTAAATGTATATATCAAACCGGAAGAAAATGCTGTATTTTATGTTATAAATAACAAGCTTCAGGGACAGATTGAATTTTAAAGGAGTTTAAAAGGGGGAAAATTAAAATGGCAATTACATTTGTTGTGGCAAATCAAAAAGGTGGTATAGGAAAAACAACAACAGCAACTACACTTGCGGGGATACTTGGAAAGAAGTACAAAACACTTCTTATTGATGCGGACCCACAGGGAAACAGCAGTGCCACATATCAGGCTAAGATAAAAGATCAGGCGACGCTATATGATGTAATGGTCGATTCCGACCGTATACCTTTGGAAGAAGCGGTACAGCATCTTGAAAATGGTGACATTGTAGCATCAGATCCATTGCTTATAAAAGCAGAAAAACTTCTTGATGGAGATGTAGAAGGTCTTTACAGACTTAAGGATGCCATTGAAGAACTGGAAGAATATGATTACATAATAATAGACACGGCACCGGCATTGGGAGTGGTACTTTACAACAGTCTTATAGCTGCTGACAGAGTGATTATACCTATCACTGCGGATGCATATTCACTTCAGGGAATAAACCAGCTTTACAGCACGATAAAAGCCGTACAAAAAAGGCAGAATCCGTCTCTGAAAATAGAAGGTTTGCTGCTTGTGAAATATTCGGGACGCTCAAACCTTGAAAAGAATATGCTTGATGAGCTTAAAAAAACAGCAGACAGCATGGGAACAAAATTGTTTGAAACTAAAATCAGGGAATGTGTAAAAACTAAAGAAGCGCAGACGGCAAATAAACTTCTTATAGATTATGCACCGAACTGTACAACAATGCAGGATTACAATGAATTAGTTAAGGAATTGATGTAAATATGGCAGTAAATAATCAGAGATTATCCGAGAAAACAGGTATCAGGGAAAAAGTGATAGAAGAAATACAGGAACTTGCAGTTGAATATAAAATAGAAAAAGTTATTCTATTTGGTTCAAGGGCAAGAGGTGATTATCGTGAAAGAAGCGATATTGACCTTGCTGTATATGGGAAGGATTGTGCAAGATTCAGCCTTGATGTAGATGATTTGACTACAACATTATTAAAATATGATTTTGTGGACATGTATCATTCTGTGCAGCCGCCATTAAAAAAGTCAATAGAAGAAGAGGGAATCTTAATATATGAAAAAATATGAGAATTTTTGTAATGCACTTAATATAATACAGGAAACAAAAAATAATTATTACAATTTATTTGTGGATTTAAAAGAAACATTGGAAAAAAACTGGCTTTAAAAACGAAAGGATAAATCATGTCAAAATTATATTTTACGAGACATGGACAAACTATATGGAATGTCGAGGGAAAAGTCTGTGGTGCAACAGATATAGAACTTACTGAGTTGGGACATAAACAGGCAATAGAACTTGGTGAGCGAATAAAAGCAGATAAAAATATTAAAATAGATGAGATAGTAGCGTCACCGCTTATAAGAGCAAAAAATACAGCCAAACATATTTCTGAGATAACAGGGATACCGATGTATACGGATATGCGTGTCATAGAGCAGAATTTCGGAAAGTACGAAGGTGGCGGCAGACGAAGCAAAGAATTTTCAGAAGCAAGAAATAATTTTGTATACAGCTTTGACGGTGGAGAATCAATGTTAAAAGTAGCGTCACGAGTTTATAATATATTAGATGAAATGAAGAAAGATAAAGACAAAACGTACCTTATTGTGGCACACAATGGTATAGCGAGAATTGTAAACTCATATTTCAAAGATATGGCAAATGAGGATTTCGCAGCATATGCCATAAAAAACTGCGAGTTGCTTTGTTATGAGTTTGAAAACACCAACAAGGAGGCAGATTGAACATGTATTATATAGGAAATCATTTATCAGCATCAAAAGGTTTTGCGGCAATGGGCAGGGAAGCTGTAAAATTAGGCGGCAATACGTTTGCATTTTTTACAAGAAATCCAAGAGGCGGCAAAGCGAAAGCGATAGATGAAAAAGATATAGAGAAATTTCTGGCATTTGCAAAAGAGCATGAATTTGGGAAGATAGTAGCGCATGCACCATATACGATGAATCTTTGCTCGGCAAAAGAGGATATAAGAAATTTTTCAAAAGAAATGATAGCTGATGATATGAAGCGGATGGAATATATTCCGGGCAATTATTATAATTTTCATCCGGGTTCACACACAGGACAGGGAGTGGAGACAGGCATAGAATATATTGCCCAGACACTTAATGAGATAATAACACCCGAACAGTCGACAACGATACTTTTGGAAACAATGGCAGGCAAGGGCAGTGAGATAGGAAGAAACTTTGAAGAGTTAAGAACCATAATAGATAAAGTGGAACTTAATGATAAATTAGGTGTTTGTTTCGATACATGTCATGTCTGGGATGCGGGTTATGATATAGTGGAAAATCTTGATGGTGTACTTGAAGAATTTGATAAGGTAATTGGTCTTGACAGATTAAAAGCAGTTCATTTTAATGACAGTATGAATGTATGCGGTTCACACAAAGACAGGCATCAAAAGATAGGACAGGGAAATATAGGTCTTGAGGCAATGAAAAGAGCAGCACTTCATCCTATATTAAAAGGCAAGCCTTTTATACTCGAAACGCCGAATGACAATGAGGGATATGCTGCAGAGATAGCAATGTTTAAAGAATGGATGTGTGACTGATGGAAAGAAATGTAGACATGACTGAAATATCCGATGGAAAAAGATACACATCAAATGACCTTGCAAAATTGGGGTGTGGTGATTGCGCAGGATGCAGTAAATGTTGTCACGGAATGGGAGAGTCAATAACACTTGACCCATATGATATATATAACCTTACTATAAATCTAAAAATGACATTTAATGAGCTCTTGGCAGAAAGTTTAGGTCTTTCTGTCAAAGATATGATAATACTTCCACATTTAAACTTAAAAGCAGAAGGGGAGGGGTGTCTTTTTCTGGATGAGAATGGCAGATGCAGTATACATTCGTTCAGACCGGGAATATGCAGGCTGTTTCCGCTTGGAAGGATATATGAAAATGAAAGTTTCAGTTATTTTTTGCAGATAAATGAGTGTGCGAAACAAAACAGGACAAAAGTGAAGATAAAAAAATGGCTTGGTATACCAAATCTGGCAGCGTATGAAAATTATATAAATACATGGCACTATTTTTTGAAAAACATGAAAGCGTTTCTTGAAGAACAGGATAATGAAGAAATGTCAAAAAAAATAAATGTATATATATTAAAAATATTTTTTGAAGAGCCATATAATAATGAAGATTTCTACACGCAATTTGAGAAACGTATGCAGAAAATGCAGCAGATTTTCTGAGCTTTCCATTGGCTTAAGACAATGGGTAGTTCACATTGCGGGTTCTGACAGATAAAAAAAGAGATAGCGCAAAATACATGCGTAGAAATGAGGACAAAAATGAGGATTCCTGATAGTTTACAAAAGGGCGGTACAATAGGCTTTGCGGCACCTTCGTTTGGCTGTAACATAGAGCCGTATAAAACAGCATTTGACAATGCTGTCGGCAAATTTGAAAAAATGGGTTACAAAATCATAAAGGGACCAAATTGTTATGCGGGAAGTGGTGTCGGAATAAGTAACACACCAAAAAAGTGTGCAGATGAGATAAATTCTTTTTTGTGCGGAAAAGATAATCAGTCCGTTCAGGCGTTATTTTCGTGCGGGGGCGGGGAACTTATGTGTGAGATATTGGATGATGTGGATTTTGACAGTATAAAAAAGTCAAAACCTGTATGGTATCTCGGGTATTCAGACAATACGAATCTCACATTTTTACTACCTACAATCTGTGACATTGCAGCAATTTATTCGCCATGTGCACCTGCATATGGAATGGAGCCGTGGCACCCAGCGCTCAGAGACACATTTGCACTTCTGACAGGAGAAACTGACAAAGCACACGGATATGATAAGTGGGAAAAAGAATCACTAAAAAATGAAGAAAATCCGCTGGAACCATATAATGTTACGGAAAAAACAGAAATAAAGAAATTTGGCAGAGGAAAAGATGACAGTATAGTACGATTTGAAGGAAGAATGATAGGGGGCTGTCTGGATTGTCTTTCAAATCTTGTTGGCACAAAATTTGATAAAGTAACAGAATTTAATAAGAAATATAAGGACGATGGAATAATATGGTTCATGGAGTCATGCGATTTAAATCCTATGGCGATAAGACGTGCAATATGGCAGCTTGACCATGCGGGATGGTTTGAAAATGTAAAAGCCTTTCTTATAGGCAGACCGCTTTGCCTTGACGAAGAAATATTAGGCGTAGACAGGTATAATGCGGTATATCCTTTGCTTGAAAAGTATAATGTACCTATAATAATGGACTTGGATATAGGTCATACAGCACCGATGATGCCGGTTATATCGGGAGCAAAAGCAAATGTGAAAGTAGAGAATGGCACAATAGAGGTAGAATATATCAGGGAACTGTCAGAATAAAACGGCAGTTTTTTAAATACAGCATGACAAAAACGGGTGTTGCAAAATTTGTAACACCCATAATATATGGAAAGGAAACAAAAAGATGATTCAGGATATAAAGCCACATACCTTATACAATCAGTACAAACATATAATACCTGAAAAAGATGATAGGGCGGTGGTGTTTGACGGAAGAAATGTACTTATATCGAGAACTGAAGATGATACGCTTGATACCCCCAAATGTTCCGACATAAAAGGAGAATACATATACATACTGTCGATAGATGAAACAAGATATTTTCTTTTAAAAAATGCTGTTGAGTGTGAAAAAGAAGGAGAAGTGAGCAATTATATAGGAAGAAACAGCAATAGAATTGATGAATTTAAATTTGAGCCGATAAAGAATTTAAGGCAGCTTGCATCAAAAGAAGTATGTTTTGCGCTTATGACAGCGTGGCATTTAAACACATGGTATAAAGACAACAGATATTGTGGCAGATGCGGAGCTAAAACGGTGCATTCACACAAAGAGAGAATGCTGCATTGTGTGAAATGCGGCAATATGATATATCCAAAGATAGCACCGGCTATAATAGCAGCTGTAACACATGATGATAAACTGCTTCTTACAAAATACGCTCCAAACAGGGAATACCGGAAATATGCACTTATAGCAGGGTTTGTTGAGATAGGTGAGACAATAGAAGAAACGGTAAAAAGGGAAGTAGAAGAGGAAGTTGGACTTAAAATTAAAAATCTTACATATTATAAAAGCCAGCCGTGGGGATATGACAGTAATGTACTGATGGGATATTTTGCAGAACTCGACGGAGACGAAAGTATTACGATGGATACTGAAGAACTTTCAAAAGCACAGTGGTTCAGGCGTGGTGAACTGCCGGCACACAATGACGGAATCAGTCTCACAAGGGAGATGATAGGTGTATTTGAAGACAAAGAAAAGTATGAAAAAATTGTGAAAAATTATTAAAATCGACATTAGAATGACATAAAACAAGTATATATTACATCGTGAAAACATTGATATTACATTATACAAACATTATAAAAAAGGGAGATATTTGTTAAAAATTGAAAAAGCTTCTTGACAAAGAGTATCTTTTTTGTATAATGGTAATGTATAGCAAGTAAAATATAAGGAGGCATAACAATGATTAAAAAAGCAAAGAAGTCTGTAGCCATTGGTTTATCAGTAGCTCTTGCAGTTACAAGCGTAAACATTCCGGTTGATTCGGCATCGGCTGCAGCAAAGAAGGCTAAGCTTAGTGCTACTAAGAAAACACTTACTGCTGGAAAGTCTACAACTTTAACTCTTAAGACAAATAAGAAAAAAGCAAAGACTATCAAAACTATTAAGGCTAAGTATGTGAAAGTCAGCACAAGCAAAAAGTCTGTAGCAACAGTTAAAAAAGTATCCAAAAAATCTAAAGTAACAGGAATTAAGGTAACTGCTAAGAAGGCAGGAAAAGCTACAATTACTGTTAAGGTTACAAAGGGTACATACAAAGGCACATATAAGTGCACAGTTACAGTAAAGAAGAAAGCTTCTGCAACAAAGAAACCTACACAGAAGCCAACAGAAGTTCCAACAGCAACACCGGAAGTTACGGTAGAGCCGACAGTAGAACCGACAACTACACCTACAATTACAGCAGAGCCAGCAACTACACCAGCTATCACAGCTGAGCCGGCAACAACACCAGCTATCACAGCTACACCAGAAGTTAAATCTGTTGTTACAAAAGCTGATGATGTGTTAAAAGATGGTAAGACATTTAAAGTATCTCTTTCGCTTGAGACAGCACTTAAAGCTGATGATTTGAAAGATACAACTATCAAGTTGACAAAAGGCAGTACAGTTGTAACAGGTAAGTTTGCAAACTTAGATGCATCAGGAAAAGCAGTTTACGAAATCGCTGATGACGCTGATGTTAAAGCTTTGACACCTGGTGATACTACAGCAAATGGTACATACAAAGTTACTTCAGATGCTAAAGTTCTTGTTTTAGAGAACATCACTACAGTATACGAAGAAGCATTAGCAGGAAATGCTATTGAAGGTTTCGTAACAACATATGATGCTACAGTCAGCAAATATGTTCCAGTTAAAAACGCAGTTGTTTCAGTTGACGGTGGTCAGTCAAAGACAACTGATGCAAACGGTTATTACAAACTTCCTTCTGTAAATGGTCAGAAGAAGGTTAGCGTTAAAGCAGCAGGTTACCTTGATAACAATAATAAAGGCGCTCGTGTATATGTAAACAGAAACCATGTTACATCACAGAACTTCGTTATGGAAGCATATGATGTAAACAAAGTTTTCACAAACATTACAGTACAGGATGAAACAAAACAGAAGACTCCTGTTAAAGACGCAACAATTACAATCGTTGACTCTGCAAACAAAGATGTTACAAATGGAGGCTTAGTTACAAATGACAAAGGTATGGTTTCTTTCGGAAACAAATCAGCAGATGAGACAACTGATCTCTTAGCAGATAGCACTAGCGAAAAGAAAGCAGCACCTTCGGAGCAGTATTTTGTAAATGGTCAGACATATACAATCTACGCAGAAAAGAAACTTTCTATTGGTAACTTAAATGATGTATTTGTTAAACAGAAAATCGGTACTTTCACTGTTGGAAATACTTATGACTACAGCAATACATTCACAGCTACAAGAGTTAAGAAGACACCTTCTCTTACATTGACACAGAAACTTGCTGATACTGATGTTACAACAGAAGTTTCAAAAACAGCAGTTGGTTCAGAAGGCAAGATGGATGTACAGTATACAGTTTATACAACTGTAAATGGTGGTGCTCCTGAGAAAATTTTAGATGAGACTTCAAAAGTTGAGACAGATAAGATTGCAAACAATTCTGTAGCAACAGACCTTATCAGCAAAGTGGCAGATCTTAATAATGCTACACTTCCTACAGGAAACTACTATGTAGTAGTAAACCCAACAGATGTCAATGACGCTAATTCAGTTCGTGTAGCAAAAGCAGCAGTTAAAGTTGCAGTTACAGAGGGAACAGCAGCAGCTTCTTCAGTGACTATCACAAGAGGTTACTTAAGAGAACTTGAGACAAATGTAGCTCTTACAACAGAAGAAGAAAAAGCTCAGGGCACAATCGCTGAAGGTAATGCATTAAAAACAGTAACAAAGAGTGCTACTGGTTATGTAACAGCTACACCAGGAGTTGAAGTTAAATTAAATTATGCAGTATATCAGATGGTAGATGGTGTTGCTATTCCAATGGAAACAACTCCTGATAATGCTGTAACAGCAACAGCTAAGAAAACTTTCGTAGCATCAGGAAGTGAGTATAACAGACTTTTAGGTACAGGTACATATCAGATTACTGTTGAAGGTGACTATATTGTAAACAGTACAAAGACAGAGTCTATCAACAACAAAGTAAACGAGAAATTAACATACAATGTTGATGCAGCTTGGAACTTAATTAAAGCAAACATCAAAGCAACAGACAAGTCAGTTATTGACCAGAACATTAAAGTAAATGATGCTAAATTGATGAAAGTTGTTGCTAAGAATGTAAGCACTGGTGAACTTACAACAATCTTTGATGCACTTGGAGTAACAGCTAATGGTATTGCTCCAACAACAACAAGTGAAGATCCAGTAGCAGTAGGTACAACACTTGATTATGATCTTACTTCAAAAGTATTAAGTGCTACAAACTTAAAGGCTGGTAATTACATACTTACATATTCTATCAATGGATATAAAGATGTTACTACTACAGCAGAAGTTTCAACAATCGGTTTATTAGAAGCTGATAATACTTTTGATGCAGCTTTAGTTAAAGCTACATCAGACAAGACAACTATCGCAGGTAAGATTACAACTAAGGATGCAAGAGGTACTACAGCACCTCTTGATGGTACAGCAGAAGGAACTAATACTAAGACAAAAGCATTTGTTATGTTACTTGATTCAACAGGAAAGATTGCAGCAGTTTCTACAGTAACTAAAGATGGTGAATATTCATTAATTGATGGTGAGCATACAGGAGCTGATAAGATTGTCGGTGGTGCATACACATTGATTGTCAGATCCGAAGGATATGAGACAAAAGCTGTTACTGTAACAGTAGATGCTAATAAGCAGATTACAGAAAATGTTGAATTAGAAGCAGGTGCATGTGGTGAAATCAAGGCAGTTGTAACAGATACAAATGTTAATGCAATCACTGATACAAGTGCAAGACCAATGGCATATGACAAATTATATGTAGTACCTAGTGAATGGAATAATACAGTAAGTGGAAAATCATATGGTGACTTACTTGTAGACGAAAAGAATGATGGTGTTAATGAGTACAATGTAGGTGCTTATGTAGGTACAGTAAATGGCAAGATTTATACATTTGCTAATCTTCCAGCTGGAACATATACAGTAAGAGCTGGTGAGGGAAATTGGGCTAGTATAAAGGCTTATGATTTTCAGTCATCAACAGCTTACAAATATGAGGATAAGACAGTTGTTATCAAAGGTAATGGTGACAAGGTATATCCTGAATGGGAGTTTGCTAAAAATGATGCAGCAGGCAGCAGTTTAGTTAACTTAGATGTTAAATTTGATAGTACTGCTCAGACAGCAGTTGGTACAGGTGTTTATGTAGTAGTTGTTACTGATGCAGATGGCAACATCGAGACAAAGGCAATTGTTAAATCTAATAATGATACAAAGACACAGGTACAGGTTACATCTGGTAAGTCTTATACAGTTACATTGTACACAGAGACTGGATATCAGGTAACTTCAAATACTGTTAATGTTCAGAAGGTTGATACATCAGTATCATTAACTGCTAACTTAGCAGCAGAAGACTAATATCAGTTATAAGCTATTATGATATGATTTGTCTGATTTGAAATAAAGTCGGATACAGATATAAAGGGGGGCTACAATAGTAGTTCCCCTTTTCTAAAATATTGACGATATGTCTCCAAATTATATATAACATATCAAGAAAATGACCGAAATCTACTTATATGGATTTCGGTCATTTTTTGTGCAAAATCACCAATAAAAGCAAAAAGAGAGATTTTGCCACTATTCTTTTGAGAAAGAAAAATTAGTGTAGAACTGCTGTAATTATTGAGAAGAGAGAGATTATTAGGAGGAGAAGAAAGATGAGAAACAAAAAATTTTTAGCATTAGCAATGGCAGTGATAGTCGGTATGACATCAGCATCCGGTTTATATCATGATGCTTTGGTGGCTTCGGCAGACGAGACAGTAAGCACAGACAGTCTTAACAGTGTTTGTATTGTACTATGGAGATGAAAACAAGGTAAATGGGGCAGGCTATGACGAGGTAGGTGTTATTCGTTCAGATGTGTATGCTTGGTTTGGAACATACAATACCAATCTGAATGTGGCTGAGTTAAATAGTAAGCCTTACAGGTGATATTGCTAAGAATGGCAGATTTGTACAGCTTGAACTTCCAGCAAATGCTGATAATTTCTGATTTAGATAGTTACTATAACTAATAAGACTTCTCATCAGGCATATTGCCTGATGGGGAGTTTTTTTTGTTAGGGCAACTGCCCGGTTTTGCAAATGAAGTTTCTCAACAGAGAAACGAAATGTAGCAAAAAAATAAAACCACTTGCTATGCGAGTGGTTGGATTAGCTTAAGCGTGATGTATGAATACCTCCTTTGGTATAATAAATGTGGTTCGCCAACCGCATTATTGCAAAGGAGGTAGTCCAAATGGACAAGAATAGTTTATCACATACAACATGGAATTGTAAGTATCACATAGTGTTTGCACCGAAATTCAGACGAAAAGTAGCATATGGGAAGTTAAGAGAAGATATTAGAGATATCCTTTTGATGCTTTGTAAAAGAAAAGGGGTAAATTTAATTGAAGGAGAAATTTGTCCCGATCATGTTCATAGGCTGGTCGAAATTCCGCCTAAAATGAGCGTTTCATACTTTATGGGATATTTAAAAGGAAAGAGTACCTTGATGATATTTGAAAGACACGCAAATTTGAAATACAAGTATGGAAGTCGTCATTTTTGGTGCAGAGGATACTATGTTGATACAGCAGGGAAAAATGCAAAGAAAATTCAAGAGTATATTCAAAATCAATTAAAAGAAGATTTTGAATATGATCAGATGACACTGAAAGAGTATATCGACCCGTTCACGGGTGAGCCAGTAAAGAAAAACAAATAATATAAGCCTAAGGGGCTTTGTGAGAAAATGATGTTGCGGCTGGCGGACTTTTTCGATGAGTCTTTAGACTCTAGTGCCGGAACAAGGCCCTTATAGGGCCAAAGCAAACCACCGGCTAAGCCGGTGGTTGTGATTGTACAAAACAGCTAAAAATAATAAATCATA
>OGQG01002454.1_pt1 | contig 10935 bp, 8 predicted proteins | sample 1553201 | NCBI WGS metagenome assembly OGQG01 (sample SAMEA2579925, study PRJEB22360) | human gut metagenome | biome: human gut; feature: human-associated habitat; material: faeces | place: Denmark | collected 2008/2010
AAAACCAGTGCAGGATTAAAATTGTTGTAAAAGAAGAACCGTGGATTGTCAGTGAAAAGGATAAAAAATACGACTACGCAGAGATGACAAGAGATTTGCGTAAGATTGCTCACAAATACCCCGGAAAAACAGGGCTGTCGAGCCTTGGCAGGACATATGACAACAGGGAAATCTGGTGCCTGCGTGTGGGAAATCCTTCTGCGGCAAAGAAACTTGTGATTGATGCGGCAATTCATGCCCGAGAGTGGAAAAATACACAGGTCATTATGCGACAGACCGAGGAAATTCTTCGGGAATATAGTAAACACCGCGCAAGATTCCGTTCAATCTGCCTTTATATTCTGCCGATGGATAACCCGGATGGTGTGACAATTTCGCAGTATGGGGCAAGTGGAATCCGCAATGCAAAACTTCGCAAGAAAATACAGAAGATAGGGCATTTTAACACATGGAAAAACAATGCCAGAGGGGTTAATATTAACAATAATTTCCCTGCCGGTTTTTCAGCAGATAAGAAAAAGGATAAAAAGAAGGGGAAGAAAAGAAAACCGGATGCCACAACATATAGAGGAAAAAAGGCAGCGAGCGAAAAGGAAACGAAAGCATTAATTTCTTTTATTAAGCGGATATCGCCAAAGACGGTGTTGAATCTCCATTCGACCGGCAGTATTTTATACTGGGATTTTGATGTGTCTTCGCCGCTGCATGAAAAGCAGTACAGGTTAGCAAGTGAAATAAAAAAGAGAAATCATTACCGCATGATGCCAAAGAGTTCGAGTACAGAAGAACACGGAGGCTTTGCAGACTGGCTTGTGTACGAGAAGAAAATTGTGAGTGTTACGGTTGAAACAGGGACAGTGCCATGCCCTTTGCCGCACTCTCAGTATAAAAAGATTTATAAACGAAACAAAAAGATGTTTCGCTGGTTTATGCTATCTTATTAAACAGGCAATTGGATACGAAAAGGAAGGTGCATTAAAATGGAACGAACGAGAAGACTGCGGATGGATGAACGAGTGAGAGATATGGTGCGGGAAAATCATGTCCGGGTGGACGAATTGATTTATCCGATTTTTGTAATAGAAGGCGAAAATATTTGTGAACCGGTAGAGTCGATGCCGGGCATTTACCAGTATTCGATTGACAGACTTCATGAAGAACTTGACCGGGTGCGTGAGGCAGGGGTTCCGGCAGTTTTATTGTTTGGTATTCCGGCACACAAAGATGAGCAGGGAAGTGGTGCGTATGCCGAAGACGGAATTGTGCCGCAGGCAATTCGCTATATTAAGAAAAATTACAAAGAACTTGTTGTTATTGCGGATGTCTGCCTGTGTGAATACACATCACATGGACACTGCGGTCTGATTTGCGATGGGGAAGTTTTGAATGATGAAACGCTTCCGTTTTTGGCAAAGGCATCTGTTGTGTATGCAAAGGCAGGAGCAGATATCATTGCACCGAGTGATATGATGGATAAACGTGTTGAGGCAATCCGCAAGGCTCTTGATGAGGAGGGCTTATACAATACGCCGATTATGTCCTACAGTGCAAAATTTGCGTCGGCATATTATGGCCCATTCCGTGATGCTGCACATTCGGCACCTGGATTTGGTGACCGCAAAAGCTACCAGATGGATCCGGCAAATGGAGAAGAAGCTCTGCGGGAAGTGGAGCAGGACATCAAAGAAGGTGCTGATTTAATTATTGCAAAACCGGCGATGGCATATCTGGATGTGCTAAAAGATATTTCGATTCATTATAACATTCCGATTGTGGCGTATAACGTCAGCGGAGAATATGCGATGGTGAAAGCGGCAGCGCAAAAAGGCTGGATTGATGAAAAACGAATTGTGATGGAGCACATGATTGGATTTAAGCGTGCCGGTGCAAAAATGATTATTACTTATCATGCGCTTGATGTAGCTCGGTGGCTTAAGGAAGAACAAAAGGAGCAGTAACCATGATTTTTGGCTATGTTGGAATTTGCTATAAAGAAGCACCACTTGCCCTGCGCGGGCAGGTGGCGTTACCCGACTCAAAAAAAATTGAATTATGGGAGCGGCTTTCTGTCATTGGCTTAAAACAGTGTGTGATTGTCTCGACCTGCAACCGCAGCGAGATTTTCTATTTTTCTCATTCGGATGCGGTGACGGGGGAGCAGGTGCAGTCCTGCTACCAGGACATTTTCCCGAATGTTTCGTTTGGGGATTGCTGTAAGAAAAAAGAGGGCAGTGAGGCGGTTTCTTATTTGTTTCGCGTGGCGGCAGGCTTGGAATCGTTAGTCGTAGGTGAAGACCAGATTTTAGGGCAGGTTGTTGAGGCGATGGATTTTGCCAGGACCATGGGGCACAGCGGCAAAGAATTGGAGCGCATTGTAAGGGATGCAGTGACGTGTGCCAAGTGGATTAAGACGAATTACCGCATCAGCGAAAAGCCGTTGTCAGTCAGTTATATTGGCGTGAAAGAGCTGCACCGTGCCGGTGGCGTTAGCGGGAAAAATATTCTTGTGATTGGAAGCGGAAAAACGGCGGCACTTGCTTTGACATATTTGTTTGAATACGGAGCAAAAAAGATTTATCTGTGCAGCCGGACGCTTGCGCACGCAAAAGAATTGTTAGCGGTACATGAAAATTTGACAGTGGTGGACTATCATGAGCGTTATGATGTGATGAAGCAGTGTGAAACGGTTGTATCAGCAACGTCATCGCCACATCTGGTTGTTTTGTATGACAAATGGAAAGAGACGGGTGCCACACAAATGCAGTTTTTGGATTTGGCATCACCGAGGGATATTGACAGCCGGTTACAAGAAGTTCCGGGGGTGCAGTTGATTGATATGGATACGCTGCAGAAAATTACCGAAAAAAATCAGAATGAGCGGGAAAAACTGGCGGCAGATTGTGAACAGGTTATTGAGGAAAAGGTGCAGGAGACGATGGAGTGGCTTTTATTGAGCCGTGTGGATGGCACGATTGAGACGCTGCAGAAACGGTGTTCACAGATTGAGACGGACAGTTATGAATATTTAAATCGAAAAATTCCTCTCAATCACAGAGAGCAGAAATTATTGAAAAAGGTGCTTCATGCTTCTTTGCAGCGCTTGATTCGCGAGCCGATTCAGGAATTAAAGCAGTTGGAGGACGAAGAAAAGCAGAAAGAGTACCAGAATATCTTAAAAACATTATTCCGAATGTATGAAGATGAATAAAAGTATAAGCGTAACCTTATACTTTTATTAAAAATTGCTATAAGTAAAATGTTATAATATCGTATGGAATATAATTACAAAGTTATACCTTGGTGTTACAATAATCTCAAAGAGAGGGATCGTATACGAAACAGGGTTTGTTTACGGGGCGGTTTCAAAAACAAAAAATGATTGGAGGACACAAGGTTGAAAAAACAGTTTTGTAAAACAATGAGTTATGTGATGACGGCAGCATTGCTTCTTGGCGTGTCAATGCCATCTTCACCGGCAGCAGCAAAGAAAAAGGCACCGAAACTTAGCACAAAGAAAGTAAGCATTTCGGTTGGACAGAAAAAGACGATTAAGCTGAAGAATGGAAAGAAAGCAGTTTGGTCCATTAAGTCAGGTAAAAAGGTTGTTAGTCTTTCGAAGAAAAAGAAAACAAGTGTCGTAGTAAAAGGTAAGAAGGCAGGAAAGGCAGTTGTATTAGCAAAGGTTGGAAAGAAAAAACTGACCTGCAAAGTTACTGTTAAGGAAAAGAAGCCGGCAGTTACAAAAGCACCGGCAATTACTACTGCACCAAACACGAATAAACCAAGTACGGCACCGACAGCAACACCAACAGCTGTAGTACCGGCACCAACCGCTACTCCGGAACAGGGCGAGGCAGTAAAAGACATTACAATTGATATGACAAAAGTTGGCGATACCGAATTCAGTTCTTCACCGGCAACGATTAATTTTAGCAGCCAGCTGGATGCACGCTTTGATTTGGCTTATTTTAAGGAAGTAAAAATTGGCTATGAACTTACTTTTGAAGGTGAAGACACTTCCAAATTAACAGCTGGTAAAATTGCTGTAGCAGGTACAACAGAGCAGTTGACAGGTTTTGATGATGGTGTAGCATTTAATTATAACATGGCGGCGGGTGCTACATCCGTATCGGTAGCATTTGATGAGAAAGTAACAGGTCCTGCCGTTGGATTGAACATCCAGCCGATGGATGCGGCTGCTAGTTATGGTTGGCCGGAAACGTTGAAATCCGTTAAGATTATAAGCATTGTATTTGTTGCCAGAGCAGGAGCTACTTATCCGGCAGCAGGAGCAAGCAAACCAACACCAAAACCAACAGTAGCACCGGAATTTGAATCTTCTGAGTTCAAATACGATGGTCTTGATCAGAATTGGATTGACAAAAACATTGACCCTGAAAAACCGGTTGTTGCTTTGTCATTTGATGATGGCCCGGGAGGTTATACAGGATTTGTTGATAATGGTATGAAGATTCAGAAAGCTTTAACTGCAGCAGGCGCTCATGCAACATTCTTCTACATCGGTGCTCATATTGAGCATGATGAGGATTCCAGAAATGAAGTTCTTGCAGCGAAAGAGGCTGGATTTGAGGTGGCAAACCATTCTTATGATTCCAATGGGTTGAATAGCGTAGGACCAGAAGTGATTAAAGAGAAAATTGCTAAGACAGATGAGCTTCTTTCGGAAATCACCGGATACAAACACTTCTTGTTCCGTGCGCCAAACGTTGCTTATAGTCAGGCGATGTATGCAGTAATCGAGAAACCGTTTATCGATGTATCGATTTGGAGTCAGGATTATCAGAATTCGACAACGAAGGATAATTTGGTAAACAATGTAATCAATAACTTAAAAGATGGCGGTATCATTAACATGCATTCCGTTCATGAAAAAACAGCACAGGCAGTTCCGGAAATTCTAGAGCAGTGCAAAGACAAAGGATATCAGGTTGTTAGTGTTTCTGAATTGTTTGCTATTAAAGGCAAAAAGCTTATGACAGGTGTGAAATACAATAACGCTGAGTAAGATTTGAAAATGGATTGTTGAAAAGCAGGGCTGTTATAATAAAATAGTCTAAAGATGGCAAAAGAAGTTTGTTCGTTATTAACGAATGGAACTTCTTTTGCTATTTTTATTTTATACGCAGACATATGCCGCTCTTTGGTTGCGGCGTCTCTTTATCTGTGATAAAATAGAATAAATGGCGTGAAAGGAGCATGCATATGACAGGGATTGTTTTTGAAGGTGGGACATTTCGACCGATTTTTAGCTGCGGTGTGATGGATGCACTGTTGTCGGAGAATATATTACTGCCTTACTGTATTGGTGTTTCCGCTGGAATTGCGGATGGCGTCTCGTATATTTCTAAACAACCACAGAGAAATTTGGAAATTATGCAGAAATACCGTAATGATAAGCGATATATGAGTCGGAGTAACTGGAAAAAATATAAGAGTATTTTCGGACTGGATTTTGTTTTTGGAGAAATTCCGGATCACTTAATTCCATTTGATTGGGACACCTTTCGTTCATATGAGGGAACTTGTCTGGTTGGTGTGACAAATGCAAAAACCGGACAGATTGAGTATAAAAACGCAATGGATATGGATGAGAAATTTACAATGCTTCGTGCAACCTGTGCACTGCCGATGTTTTTTCCGGCGATTGATTTGGATGGGCAGAAGTATTACGATGGCGGGCTGGTTGACCCGATTCCGTTTAAAAAAGCGTTAGATGACGGTTGTGACAAACTGATTGTGGTACTTACGCAGCCACGCGGTTTTGTGAAACGTTATGGCAAATATGATAAAATGGGTGCCAGAATGCTAGGACATAAATATCCGGAGATTAAGCGCGTGATTATGGAGAGACCGGACCACTACAATGCCATGGTCAAAGAGTGTGAGGCATTAGCGAAGGAAGGAAAAGTGTTGATTCTACGGCCGAACCATTTACTGAACAGCTTTGAAAGTGATGTGCGCAAACTGGAAATGGCTTATTGGCATGGTTACCGCATGACAAAAGAAAAGATGAAAAAAATCAAGAGGTTTATTGAGGAATAAAGGAGATTGCAAATGAAACAACAAAAGCAGCAAAAAGAATATGGGAAAAAGTTTTTTGTGCCAATTTTGCTTATACTGGCAGTGCTTCCATTGATTACCAATGCACATATTTATGATAATGGATTGAGTAAACAATTATGGTCATCGGCAAATGGTCAGGTGACGGATTTCTTTTTGTATTATAAATCACATTTTCTGATGATACTGGGTGCTATTGTTACGGTGATTTTGGCATATTGGCTTTGTACTGGTGAAAATGGCAGATTGTTTGATAAAAATGCGTGGATTCCGTTGATTCCGGCATCGGTGTTTGCCCTGTTTTCGCTGTTTTCAGCGATGGGAGCGGTGCATGCAGAGGATGCGTTCTTAGGCGGTTATGAGCAGTTTGAGGGCGTGTTTGTCCTTCTTATTTATGTAATTTGTTTTATATTTGTATACGGTTACGTGAAGAAAGAAGAGGTAGTGGAGTGGCTTCTTAACGGACTGACTGCCGGTTCTTGTGTTGTCAGTGTTCTCGGTGCATTCCAAACGTTTGGTCTGGACTGGATTCAGAGTGCATGGGCAAGGCCTTTGGTTACGACTGAACTGGCTGGCAGAAGTGGATTTAATATTAAATTGACATTTGGCAAGGGCATGGCATATTCTACACTTCACAATCCGAACTATGTTGGTTCATATGTAGCGGTTGTTTTACCGATTACGATTCTTTTGCTTTTTACGGCAAAGAAAATGACATTTCGTGTACTGGCTCTGATATCTACCGTTTGCCAGTTGATTATGCTGTATGGCTCACAGTCATTGACCGGACTGATTGGTGTTGCCGGAGCTGTTATTGCAGCACTGATTTTTCTGCTTCCCTATGCGAAAAAGCATCTGCTTGTTTCGGTTGGAGCGGTTGTTGTGTGTATTGCTGCGGTGGTCTGCGTGCTCGTTGCAAAACCCGGCATTTTAAACCGATTTACGGGCAGCGAGGGAGAAAAAACGACGAATACTATTTCGTCCATTCAGACAAAGAAAAATTCGTTTGAAATTGTGACCGGCAGCGGAAAGACGGTTGTGGGAGGGTTTACTTCGACTGACAGTATCGGTTCCTTTTCTTTGAAGGATAAAAAGGGAAAAACACTGGAGACTGCGACAAATAATAATGTTGTGACGATTGCAGAAAAAGGATATGAGAAGATTAAATTCTCAGCATCTGCTGTTGAAGTTGATAAAACAACGATTCCGTGTCTTGAAATTGGTGCAGACGGAAAAACGTGGGATTTGGTGAAAAAAGATAATAAACTTTTGTATTATAATCCGCAGGGACGATTGGACAAACTGAGAAAAGTGGATTCGATTGGTTTTGAAAATAATTACGATTTTGCGACCCGCCGTGGTTATATTTGGTCACGTACATTTCCAATGCTTAAATCAACGGCCTTGATTGGTGTTGGTGCGGATAATTTTGTATATGAATTTCCGAATAATGATTATGTGGGAAAAGTGAATTCTGAGTTTAATGCGCAGCTTATTACGAAACCGCATAATATGTATCTTCAGATTTGGACGCAGGACGGTATGCTTGCCTGTCTGGCATTGATTGCTTTGTACGTGATGCTTGTTATTGCAACATGGAAGAATTGCATGAATGCAGAGAAAAAGACATGGCTTCAAAAAACAGCAATGGCAATTTTTTGTGGTGCCAGTGGTTACATGGTAGTTGGTCTTGCAAATGATTCAAGTGTATGTGTGGCACCTTTGTTCTGGATCCTTATGGGACTTGGGTTTGCCGTAAATCATATGATAAAACGCAGTAAAGCGAAAGAGGAAGAACAGTAAAATACGGAGGTGATTGTATGGCTCGAAGATGCAGTGTGGAAAGAGCAAATAAACAAATTGGCGGTTTCGCCAGTGCAAAGAAAAATATGGTGATTCAGTACGAAGGACGTGAACGTTCGACAAAGCATTTGTTGGAATTGATTCACGATGATGTTTTAACAAAAGGAGTTGCAGAAGAGGAAATTGAACAGCTTGATATTTACGTGAAACCGGAAGAACAAGCAGTTTATTATGTGGTGAATCAGAAAATTGAAGGCCAGATTGCATTCTAAAAGGATGTGGGACAAGAATGTCGGAAAGGAAGAAAATTATGGCAACGGTTTATGTAATTGCAAACCAGAAGGGCGGTATTGGTAAGACGACAACCGCTACAACATTAGCAGGGATTTTGAATCAAAAAGGAAAAACTTTATTAATTGATGCGGACCCGCAGGGGAACAGCACAAGTACCTATCAGGCAGCAATTGAGGATACGGCAACTCTTTATGATGTCATGGTTGATGAGGACCCGGTGCCGCTTGATGAGGCTGTGCAACACATGGAGAACGGAGATATTGTAGCTTCGGACCCATTGCTTGCCAAGGCGGGAAAACTTTTAGATGGAAATGTGGAAGGAATGTACCGTTTGCAGGATGCGCTTGAAATGTTAGACGGCTATGATTACATCGTAATTGACACAGCACCATCTCTTGATATTGTATTGTATAACTGTCTGATTGCTGCGGACGAAGTAATTATCCCGGTCACGGCGGATGCCTTTGCACTGCAGGGACTAACAAAACTCAGCGATACAATTCATGCTGTTCAAAAGCGCCAAAACCGCAATTTGCAGATCGCCGGTCTTTTGCTTGTGAAGTACGCCGGCCGCTCCAATTTGGAAAAAGATGTGCGTCAGGAAATCGAGGAAGTTGCCACACAGCTTGGCACTAAATTGTTCCCAACGGCAATTCGCGAGTGCGTCAAAACAAAAGAAGCACAGTTGAAAAAACGACTGCTCAGCGATTATGCGCCAAACTGTACTACGATGCAGGATTACAACCAGTTTGTAGAAGAACTGCTTGGAAAGTAAGATACATAAATGAAATATCTTGTGTTATATAAGGATGTCAGGGGCAAGCTTTTTGCTCGGGCATCCTATTTTATTGCTTATTTTCCAATGCCATATTCTTTCATAAGTTCTTTTTGATAGTCAGTATCTACCATGGCACGCTGCATATCTTCCAAGCGGTTGTCGTCTAGTAAATGGAGATTTAGGGTGTTAATTTCATAGATGCCGCGAGCTTCGCCGCGTTCTTCACCGATAGTGATACCGCGTTCCTCACCAATAGCAATACCGCGTTTTTCACCGCGTTCCTCATACATATCTAAAAGTACACACATATTGATATGCCCTCCTTTTTCATTTTGTTTATCGATTAGCTGCTTTGCTTTTATGTAACGTTCGTCATTTGCGACAGCAGCCAGCCAGTCTAAAAAGGCTTCCGGATGGTCGAGTTCAAAATCCGTTGTGCGGAAAAAAGATTCTAATTTTTCTTTGTCATTTTTGCATGACAGATATCGGACAATATATTTAAAGTCGGAGTGATACATCTGCATCGTGGACTCGGATTGATTGGCAAGATTGATAACATCGATAGCATAGGATGGAATATGTTTTAGTAACATATTTTTTATATCTTTTGGGATATTAAGCACATCCTGTAACTGCTTAGGCTTTTTCCATTCTTTCTGACTGTAATTCAAAACAAGCGTAATAACCGGATCCAGCTTTTGAGTATCATGAATCCCCTTGGTAATAGGAGATGGATAAGCCTGCTGCTGTCGATTTGCCTCTTTGATTGTCCGGACCTGCTCCATATATTTTGCATGTTGATATCCCATGTCGCGGACGGGCATAATGTTATTGATATCGCTCTGGTTTTCCAGACAGACAAAGAAGCGGGTGTTATATTTTTTGTTACACTTCATCGGTACATCCATCTGCAGTTGTTTTAGTTTGTTGTCAGAAGAGGACTTAGTAATCAGTTCACCGGGTTCTCGTGACAATTCGTTTGCAGATATATAATGTCTGCCTCCGAATAAGTTTACATTAACGATGTCGGAAAAAACATCTTTGTATTGTAATAAGTTCTTTTCTGCTAAATCTTTATTTCCCAATAGCATGCCTCCTTTTATTAAATAGAAATAACAAGGAGAACGGTTTTGCTCCCACCCTTGTTTGTAAATATACTAGCACGCAATGAAGAAAAAGTCAATATATTTCATTACAATTGTAAAGCGACTTACGCCCGCTTGCAAAGGAACTAAAAATGGTGTAAAAGCCGAAAAAACGTAAGAAAAGAGAGGCGCAAAACGACTTGATGGTAAAGAGGGGCGTATTGCGCTGAGAATTTTTGAAAAGTGAAAAAAGTGGGGGTGGTCAGATTACGGAAAAAACAGAATCACAGTGCAAGGTTTCTGGTGGTGATACAGTTGGAGGTTTAATTGGTAAAACACAGTATGTTAATAGTTGGAGAGATGCTTCATATACCACTTGCAAATTGGACGGGACAAATTAGGGAGGAATACTGTTTGGATGTTTTCCAACCACAGATTATAATTGTTCCGACGTAAAAGTATATTATCCAAAAGAATGTTATGAGGAAAAGGGATGGCAGGATACCGGTTGTGACTTGAATGGGGGCGGCAGTACGAAAAATTATTTTACAAATGCCGCGAGACCAAAGGAATCCGTTTTGATGTCGTAGCAATTGCTGACCGTGCTTTTTATAAAAACAGAAAAATTCGCCGTGCTCTAATTGGCACGAACATAAAGTCAATCGGGAAAATGGCGTTCTACGGTACAAAGCAGTTGAGGTACATAGATATTAGAACGAAAAAACTGAAAGCCATTGGCAAAAAAGCGTTTATTGGAATTTATCCGGCGGCGAAAATTAAAATTCCTCGTACGAGAAAGAAAAAGTACATCAAATTACTTGCCAATAAATACGGTTAAATGAAAAAGCAGAGAGTTCACAAAATGGAATTCTCTGCTTTTCCCTTGGTGTTACA
>OGQG01002462.1_pt1 | contig 10883 bp, 8 predicted proteins | sample 1553201 | NCBI WGS metagenome assembly OGQG01 (sample SAMEA2579925, study PRJEB22360) | human gut metagenome | biome: human gut; feature: human-associated habitat; material: faeces | place: Denmark | collected 2008/2010
TCAATCTGAAAGACATGCAGGAGAGTAAGCGTATTTTCTATCAGACAATGGAACAGGCAGTGCCGGATACGGCGATTACGATTGATCGGGAATAACCAATCAAATTCAACGAGGCTGCCTAACAAATTTTAGACAGCCTCGCTTTTTTATAACTTCGGCCCTTTGGCCTTCATGTTCGTCGCGGACCGCACGAGAAGAATATGATTGCGAATAAAGTCCGATTCGGGCGGAGGCACGACGTGCTCCCGTTCTTTCGGAGGTTCTTCTTGGTTCCCGGATGCCGCAGAAAGCGGCTCTGACTTCGACGGTCTGACGACCTCGTCCACCACCTCCGCGTTTTCGATCTTCAGCCCATTGCCGTTATCTGCTGTTTTCGCCTGCATCTCCTGCTGCTTCTGTGCGATGTCGAGCTGAATCTTCCGAGTCAGCGACTCTGCCTCGGCCTTGAGCCGCTTCAACTCCTCCTCTTTGGGCCATACGGCTGCGATCTGTTGCTCGAAGGTCGGAATATCGCGGGTGAATTGCTTTTTCTCTTTCTCGTAGGTCGCCATTAGTGACGGTATCGTGTCGAGCGCCCGGATAAAGTTCGTCGCCGCTGTTTTCGGCTCCGCAGCCAGATGCCCGTTGTTGAACGTGTACTTGATGCCGTCCAACCCTTCGACCATGAATTTATTGACCGTGAGCGCCAGCCCGTCTTTCTGCATTCGCTCGGTGCGGACGAGAATGCGGAAATCGAACAGCGTGCCGATTTTCTGGTAATCGTCGCCGGTATTTACGGTGCGGTCGATCTCCACGAGGCGCTTGCCATGGGCGACAATATCCGCGGATTCCACGCCGTCGATCCGCAGGGGATTGGCCCGCTTGCCTTTGGCGTCCGGCGGCGCCACCTCGTTGATATAGTCCCAGTCGCGTTTCAGACGTTCGAGCATCGCATCCCGTCGTCCGATCTCCGCCGTGTAGCGCTGCAGTTGGCTCTGCGCCTCATGCCGGGTGCGCATGAAGATTGTCTGCTCGCTCTCCAGCGCCGCGATCCTGCCTTCGAGCTTGGCCTTTTGCAGCAGGTCGGTATTTCCCGACACCACGGCCATCCACTCCGCGAAGTTCATCCCCGAATCCTCGCTGATGGCCCCCTCGTCCAGCCGCCGCGCACCTAACCGGTTGCGCTTGAGCTGGTCGATGAACTGCTGTTTGTTGTGCAACAGATTCAATTTGTAGGCATCGAGCGTGCGTAGAACGGCATAGACATAGGCTTTGACCTTATTGCCGGCATACTCCTTGGCGACTATGTTGCCTTTCCGTGCGCCGCGGCCATTGCGCTGTTCCAGATCCATCGGCCGCCACGGAATGTCGAGGTGGTGCATGCAGACGATCCGTTGCTGGGCATTGACTCCCGTTCCGAGTTTCTGCGTCGAGCCGAAGAGCACCCGGATTTTCCCTTCGTTCATGGCGTCGAACATCGCCTGCCGCACCTTGTCGCTCGCGGCTTCCTGTACGAAGCGGATCTCCTGCGCCGGAATACCGTGGTCTTCGACCAGTTTGCGTTTGATCTCCGAATAGACGTTCCAGATGCCGGGTTTATAGGTCGAGAGATCGCAGAAAACCATCTGCGTGCCTTTCTGATCTTCGTATCGCCGGTAGTATTCAGCGATGTTGGCGGCACTGCGGCTGGCCTTGTTGCCCGGTGAATCCGCATACGCGGGACTTATCAGCCGCATGTCGAGCGAGAGCTTGTTGGAGTACATCGTCACCAATAGCATCAGGGCTTTGACCTCTCCGTCGCTCAGGTCGGTGCGTCCGATATGTTCGGGATCGCCCGTCTTGGCGAAGAGCACCAGTTTGTCCAAAAACGCCTGCTGATCGTCGGTCATAGGTATCTGGCATAACTCCTCGTCCAGCTCGGGACGGTCTATTCCCACGTCTGCGGCCGTGCGGTAGTCGGTAATCTCGTTGTAGAACATGGCCAGCTCCGGAACCTTGATGAAATAGCGGAAACGCTCTTTGGAGATCACTTCGTTGGTCACCGAAAACTCGAACTCCGATGTTTTCTGCGCGAATACCGCGGCCCACGCATCGAAGCAGGGAATGTCCTGTCGCTCCAGCTCTTTGGGACGCAGATACTTGAACAGCAGATACAGCTCCGTCAGGGAGTTGGCGATGGTCGTTCCCGAAAGGAACGTCGCTCCGAGATCGCGCCCCGTGCGTTGTTGAATGGTGCGGATGGCGTACAGCAGGTTCGTGGCTTTCTTACTGCCGTCGGTATTTCCCAGTCCCGACACGCGGCTGTGGCGGGTGTTGAACATCAGATTCTTGAAGTTGTGCGATTCATCGACGAACAGATGGTCTATTCCCATCTGCTGAAAATCTACCGTATCTTCCTTTTGCGCGTCGATTGTCTCCTGCAACTCGTGAAGCTTGGCATCCAGATTCTCTTTGCGCTTCTCCAGACCGCGCAGAATCCAGCCGTCCACATGTCCGCCCTGTTTTTCGTAGGACGCCAGATTTTCATCTATGTCGTCCATCTCCTGCCGGAGAATCTGCCGCTGCACCTCGGCCGACTGGGGTATCTTGCCGAACTGTTCGTGCGTAAGGATGATGCAGTCCCAGTTGTTGTTCTTGATGTCGCTGAAGATCCGCAGGCGGTTCTCCGGCGTGAAGTCCTCCTTGCCGGGATAGAGCAGACGGGCATTGGGATAGGCCGTGCGGAAGGTTCGGGCGATTTCGTGGATGTTGGCTTTGATACCGATGATCATCGGCTTGCGGGCCAGTCCCAAACGATGCATCTCATACGCTGCGACGCACATGATAAGCGTCTTGCCCGTACCGACCTCGTGGTCGCAGATGCCGCCGCCGTTCTGCTTGATCATCCAGATCGCATCCTTTTGGCTGGGATACAGGTCTTCGATGCCCAGCCCCCGCAGGTCGAGCCCCGGAAACTGCTGGTGGCTGCCGTCGTAGCGTGGACGGACATAACAGTTGAATTTGCGGTTGTAGAGATCGGTCAGCCGCTCCTTGAAATCGTCGGGCTGCGCATGCAGCCATTCGACGAACGCCTGCCGGATTTCGGTGATGAGCGTGTCGGCCTTCTGCCGGGCCTCGAAGTCGGGAATCCGGATGGTCTTGCCGTGTTCGTCCTTGCCGCCGTCCTTGTTGATGTTGGGCAGCGTGTTGAGCATGGCATGATGCAGCAGATCCATACCGTCGTAGACCTCGAAGTCCCCTTTGACGACGTATTTCTGGGAGATCAGAGGGCTGTACCCGTGGTTCTCGATGCCGAAGGCATCCATCTTCGTCGAATAGCTTACCGATACGGGCACCTGAAAGAAATGCTCGCAGAAGCCTTCGTAAATATCGGTCGGTATCCATCGCTCGCCGAGGTTGAAATCCAGCTCCTCGAACTCGATGCGTTTGGGTGCGGCCTCACGAAGCAGCGCGAGCGAGCGGCGGCAGGCATCGTCGTCGGGGTTCTCTTTGAGGTAATTTTCGATTCATTCGGCTTTGGCGACGACATTCCCTGCCGCGAGCCGTTCGCGGATTTCATACCCCTTGACCATCGGATTATAGAAAATGAGATCGCCCAGCTCGTCGATCAGCTCTTGCCGGGAGCGCGATGCGAGCGACTCCATATAGGAAAACTCCACCCGTCCGAACTTGTTGAGCGAGGCGGCCAGCGCTTCGGCCGCCGTATCGACGTGCTTGAGCTCGTAAGGATCGAATGATACGGGGCGTCGGAGGATGTCGGAGAGCTGTTTTCGGCCTTCTACGAAGCGTTCGAGCCCCAGCACCTCCCGCCCGCCGGGATCATTCAGGATGAAAGCGGCATTCTCTTTCTTGTTCAGATCGCCCAACAGAGCCGTGAAGTTCTCGTAACATCCGTTGAGTTTGCGCCGCAGGCCCTTGTATTCGATCTCGTTCTGCATTTCGAGCCGGTAGAGCAGCTGGTAGGTATCCCGCAACGGGATATAGCGTTCGGCCCGGTATCGGGACAAGGTTCCCAGCTCTTCGGGATGGAACGTGCAGCCCTGTCGTGTCAGGCCGCCCAGACGCCCGACTTGCCCTTCGAACAGAACCAACGACCGCTCTTTGTAGTGCGGAAGCATCGTGCCGGTAAAGGGCCGCGGATCTTTATTCTCCGAAGCCGGCGCAGCGACTGCTGCCGGGGCATCCGTAGCCTCCGCTGCCTCCGCCGGTTGTGCGAACAGATTCCCCTGCGTGAAGAGATCGGACATGCCGGTCGTATCCGTATTGCGCCCCGCTCGCCGCCGTGATCCCAGCGGACGGCGGGCGATCGGAACGGCGGCAGCGCTGCCGAAAAGCGATGCGGAGCCGATATTTCCGGAGTCGGTGCAACGGATGCCGGCTCCGGTGGCGCCACGGATTGCGGAGCCGCGACCCGATTTTGCCTCCGGGCGGTCGGCGGCACGGTTTGCGCCTGCGGGATATGGAGCGGACGGAGATATTGCGTATATCGTTCGGTGTCGAGACGGGCTGCGAAAGCATTTGCGAGGATTCCGCGCAGCCGCTCGGCGATCCGTTCCGGGCCTCCGTCGTAGTGCAGGACGAGAGCGGATTGTCCATAGAGACCTTTTTCATGCGAAAACGTCGTATGGATCGCGTGCTTGAAATCCCGGTGGTAGTCGTTCAGGTAAATTCCGTTGCCGATCTCGGACGAACTGACGAAGCGTTGCTCGTCGGGGGTAAGCTTCCGCTTTTCGCTCTGTTTCTGTAGGACGACAAGATCGCTGGCCACTTCCGTGCCGGCATACTCCGTAAAGAGGTTGTTCGGCAGCCGCACGGCCGAGAGCAGCCGCGCATGCTCCATCAGATAGCGGCGGACGGGTTCGTTGCCGGGAGCGTCCATGACGCCCGCCGAGGTGACGAACGCCAGAATGCCGCCTTCGCGGAGCGTATCCAGACCCTTGATGAAGAAATAGTTGTGAACGGCCTTGAGCGCTTGCCGTCGAACCGGGTCGTCGCTCTTCCGAAAGGATGCGTCGAAAATCCGGGTATCACCGAAGGGAATATTGGACGTTACCACGTCGAAATAACTGTCATAGGCCGATTCGATGGTTTGGAAACCGTCGATGACGACCTGCTCTCGTTCCCGGGCCAGTGCAGAGAGCACTTGTCCGGTCAGCAGGTCTTTCTCGAAAGAGAGGATTTCGACTTCGCCGTCGGCGGTCTCCCGGAACGACGAAGGGAAAATCCCGGCCCCGGCGCTGGGGTCGAGCAACCGCCGGGGAACGACGCCGGCATCCCGGAGCGCCTCGGCGAGTGCACGCACGATGGCCGGCGGTGTGTAGAATGCCGTCAGCGTAGAATTGCGCATGCTCTGCACGAAGTCTTTATACCGCTGTTCGCTGCCGGCATAATGGCGCAGCAGTTCGTGCAGTTCCCTCACCTGTGGAAAGAGTTCCCGGTCGGTCTTTCACTGCGCGAGGTCGTCGTCCGCAGCGGCCGGCTGCAAGACGCATTTCAACGCTCCGAAGCCGCTGTACGCAGCCAGGGCATCTCGCTGCTGCGGGGTAAGTACCGTCGATGGAGCGAAAGCGATACGCAGGGCGGCGATGTTCGCCTCCAGATGTTTCCTTTTATTGTATGCCATGCAGTTCGATGTGAGTTTGGATGAGTCCGGTAAGTTCCAATAGAAGATTTTTATAGGACGGGCTGCTCTCGAAGTCGTCGGTCAGGTCGTACATCTCGAATGCCTCTTCGCAGACGGGAAGCAGTTTCAGGCAGAAAGCGGTGCGCTGCCGGGCTGCGACCTCCGGGAACCATTCCGATACGACCTCGAAGATCGCATCGTATTTCGAAAAACGCAGGTCTTGGTACAGAACGGCGTTCGAGAGTTCCAGAGCCTCGTAGACGCTGTTGCCGTTGCGAACGGCACGTTCATAGGTCTGCGCCGCATGGTCGCTCCGCTCGGCGATGAAGTGTTTGTCGGGAAGCAGTTCGGGATGGCTTTCGCGCAAATAAGCGGTAAGAGTTGCCGCGAAGTACGGCAACTCTTTCTCTTCTACGTGTCGTTTCATAATGGCTAACCGATTTTCATGCCTTTGGGTTGTGCGCCGGGAAGCGACGGAAGACGCCGGCGGACGCGCTGGCGCGGACGCGGGTTCTCCTCGCCCAGACGCGAACGGTAATTGCGGGCGTTGTTGCCGAACAGGGGCCGGCCCGTGTCGCTGTAACGAAGGTCGGTGCTGATCGTCTTGCCGCCGACTTTCATGCCGGGGATGAAGACGACCTCGTGGTTGGCCAGCTTCGCCTGGATGTCTGTACTTACCTTGACTCCGAAAACCGTATCGTGGATGCGCAGATGCGGATTATTGTCGTTGCGGAACACCACGTCTCCGCGGTTGGCGTCCACGCGGGCATGGCCCGAGATGACCCGGCCGTCCTTGAGGTGGATGTCTTCGACGAGGATCTCCTTGCCGGAGCGCAGCGCCTCGATGTCGTCGCCGATCTCTTTGCCGTAAATTCGGGTGGGGAGCGTCAGCGCATCGACCGGAAGCGTCGTCAGGCGGTTCGTCGCCTCATGGACGCTGACATAACACTCGCACTCGCGGCCCGAGGTAAAATCTTTCATTTTCTTGGTGGAACCCAGATGCCCGTCGGTTTCAAGACGCTCGATCTCCTTGTCTGTGAAAAGCTCCTTATACGGCGATATTTTGTACTGCGGCTCGTCCAGACGTGTGAAGATACGGAGTTGGACATTGCCCGCATCGTCGCGGATCGGCGAAATCGTGCCGAGGCCCAAATCGACCCAGCGGCCGTCCACCTTGTGTTTTAGCGGTACCAGTTTGTTGGGGATACGTCCCTTGAGGATGTCACCCATGCTTTGATTCTCCAGCAGGATTTCTTTGTTCAGGCCCAACGCCTGAATCTGATCCCACGGAAGTTCCCGTTCCTCGAACTTATAGCGGTCGGCGAACTTGGCGATACGCCCCTCGTTGTTGAGTTCGTAGTCGGAGACCTCTTTGGCCAGGGAGCCGTCCTGATCTTTGCCTTCGCGGACTTGGATGATGGAGTCGAGGGCTCGGTCGAGTTTTTCGATTCCGATCCGAAAGAAACTTCAGCCCAGGTCGGACGGGCGTCCGTATTGGTTGCGAAGGTTCTCGAAAAAGGTTCCTAAAACCGTTCGGCTGTCGAATGAAAGGGCTCTACGCCGGTCACCCGGAGCCGTGCTCACGGTGTTGAACTCTCCCGTCTGCTCGTTCATCTCGCTGACCAGACGCAGATCGTTCGTCTTTTTGTCGAGGACGGCCAGCACGTCCTTCGATAGCTTTTCCTGTTCTCTTGCCATAATGCCAATATTAAATGAGTAAATTGAATGAATGGTGAAAATCCGCCGGCAAGATAAGACCTTTTCCAGTTCATAACACCAAACGCGCCCCTTCTGGCGGGAAGAGGCGCGGGTTGGCAGGAAATGAGTATGCAAGTATTATTCTTCAACTATAGATTCTATGCCTATGTTTTTCAAAAATTCAATGAGTTTTCTATCGCCTTTTTCTGTTTGAGCCCATTTTTGACAAATTTGCTTCAAATCAAAAGAATCATCGCGCCCTTGATTTATCAAAGCGATATAAAATTTATTATTCTCTAAAATCAAGTTTTTACAAACTGAATCAGTGATTACGGGCTTTATGATTTTATCTACTACTTCTCCAGCTCGATCTGACAGAATGCCGTGTAATCTAAACCAAGGTTCGAAAAATTGGAATTTTGCGGGAGTAATAGTTTTTGTCTTATTGCAAAACTCATTTCGTATATCCGTTATTGTTGACTTAATTTTTCGTTTATCTAATTTTTCAATTACACCCTTAAAACAATCTGGTAAAGAATTCGAATTTTGAGCTCCAGAAGCAATGTCTATTAAGATTTTTTTACCGAACTCTGTTAGGTTATCTGGCAAAGATTTGATTTTAGCTAATAAATGCTTTGTTGCTACAAGCCAATACTCGGATGCATGGTTTGTTTTTTGGGCATATAGCGTATCAACATTTATTTCGGCCAATACCTCAATCGCTATTTTATTGATATGATCAGTCAAAACATTGCTTATCCGAGTGGTCAAACCATAAAAAGATGCGCTGGGAATTACACTTTTGATATTGTTTTTGGTTATATCCTTATCCAAATCGGTATTCCATTCTGCCAGATGTTCAATAAAAACTTCATCCGTTACACCTATTCTGCTCTTGATATTATCAAATTGGGGTAATATGTCGGAGAGCAATAATTTATATCCCAATTTATTGTTTACCATATATTGTAGTGTTTCATTTAATAATTGTATATTCCACCCCACACTATTTACCAATAAATTTCCATGATCGGCATAATAGTCCATAATTTCAGCGACATATTTTACATCGCACCCCTTTATTAAAGAAACATCACGACCATGCGCCAATTGCATGGCAACCAAATCGTAATACCCTGATTCTTGAATGTTGCTACCATCGGCCTCCACCTCCGAATGTAATTGATTTACAAAACTCGAATCTAATGTTGCAGACAAGGGTCGCTCCTCGTCAGATGCCAATAAACGATAAGATGCAAATATAGCCCCTACGTTATCTTTGTTTATATTCTTCGTTATAATGCAATTCGTGATTGTTTGTAAAAGCGTTGTGAATGTATATGCAGAATTATCCTTTAACGCTTTTACAATATCGGCATGTCTGAAATTGTTAGGCAATAATTCGGACAGATAGGTGTCAAGAGCTTCTGGATTTGTTTTAATTTGATAATATTCATAAGCATTTGCAGGCGCATTATTTCGAGGGAAAACATCTGTTTTATTCGCAACTTGAATATAGTCGATAAATATTTTAGGTTCAACTTCTTTTGTCTCAATCAACGATACAAAATCACAAGGCAAATTATTGTCCGCAATAAACCATTCTATTTCATCTAATGTCTTGAAATAGTCGCCGCCATTAAAATCTGTGAATCGAACTATTTTCTTATATAGCTGGGCAATAACATGGTTTTGGGTTGCAGTATCTAAATGCAACAGCAATTTTTGATACTCAACAGGGAACTCTTGTTTGCTAATAGGCTCTTTTAATTTTATTTGTGCTATTCTTTGCCATATATGAAGAATATTATCATTCTTTCGAGTCAATGAGTGCAAACAAAGGATGATCTTATCGATAAGCGCATTGTCCATTTCCTTTGTAACTTCATCCAACACAATATCGAATTGCTTGTTGGATTCTGCATATTGATTTATATCATGATCTTCGTCTCCGTTAATACACCCTTCGATATATTTTTTCAACGGTATTTGTCGAGCATGTTCAACATCGACGCCATATACCAAAGCAGCAATTTCGCGTTGAGTTTGCAGATCATTGTTTATTATTGTTTGAATACCCTTCAAATAGTCGCCAGACAATATTTGCTCTACCGGATTTTCAAGAATTTTTGTTTTCTTCAAACAAAATAAAGCGATATTTATCATAGAAATGGTGTCTCCCCACTCTTGCTTGAGTGCAACCATCTCATTTATAAATGAAATTATTTCACGTACATTGGCATTAGGATTAGTTAACCTGAATATCCGATTTATAGTTTCAGCGGTATCATTATTTTCTGCTCCAAATGCTTCGACAAAAAATTTATCAACAATGCTTCGGTAATCTGTAATTACAGGAGGAGCAACGCGATAGACAATCGGGAAGGTTTTATTGATAAAGTATTTGGTCAGTTGTTTCGTTTGTTCATCAGATTCATCCCTGAATGCACATGCCAAATGCGATTCATCGAAAGGTATAACCGCCCAAACATTTTCAAAACCGCTATCGGCAAAGAATGTATGGATAGAAGACCATAATTCTTTTACTTTTTCAGCCGGCAGGCGATCCATATTATCGAAAACCAGAACTAATTTTTGTTGCCCTCCTTTTTTGATAAAATCAGAAATATCCTGCATCCACGCTTTGAATTCACAAACAGTCGGTTCGTCCTCACTCAAAGTCTCATAGCATACATCATTTTTGATTTTATCTTGATAAATAGCTAATAAATAACTCCATCCATATTTTTGAGGGTCTTTACGATGCTTTCGCCACCAAATACATGACGCAACAATAACTGGCAGTGCAGCTATCATAATAGATAATAAAGAGAACCAACATGTTGAAGGTGTAGGTTTTATTGCATATGCAATAAATGTAAATATCGGTGTCAGGACTGCAACTAAAAATGCTGCGACCATACCATTGCTGATGAGAGGATATTTTTCGGTGACAGTTTCAGTCTTACGGGCTAATAAATATTTCAACTTTTCAGCCCATGATACGGTTTTCTCGCCTCCTCCTTTGATTCTTATAGTCGTATCTCCGGATAAGATACCATCATCAATAAGTTTGCTTGTCAGCAATTCCAATATAGATCGACGCTGCAAGTCTTCTTGATGTCCCCATGCGTCATATTCAAAGAAATAATAATTGTCTGATAATTCTTTTTCCAACATCTTGACAACATTAGACTTGCCGGAACCCCAAATACCTTCAATTCCTATAATTCGAGGTAAAGCGTTATCGTCATTCAAGGAATCATTTTGACGAAAGTGGCGAGCAATAGTTTTTGCTAACCGTTCTTGCGAACCTCCATCTAATTTATCAATGCCGCACGGTTTATTTTGAATAAACCGCGGATATTGCATCTGTTGGGATTGTAGTTTTGTTTCCATATATGTAACTTATTGATTATACGAACTCCAAATAGTTATCCCGATTCACGACACGGAACTCGGCATGGGGATATGCTTCTTGAAACACTTTCGGGACATTAGGCATCTTATTCTCCCATTTGAATTCCAAAGCCGTAAGGCTCTCTGCTCTCTCTTCGATCAGATCTATTTCCTGTTTGTCATA
>OGQG01002485.1_pt1 | contig 10758 bp, 8 predicted proteins | sample 1553201 | NCBI WGS metagenome assembly OGQG01 (sample SAMEA2579925, study PRJEB22360) | human gut metagenome | biome: human gut; feature: human-associated habitat; material: faeces | place: Denmark | collected 2008/2010
CATGGAACATCGTATTCAGTTCGGCTGTCGTTTTCTTGTCAAAGATGAAAGCGTTCGTCTCGTAGTCGTATCGGAGGCTCCGGCTGTTTAGGTTGGCAGTGCCGACTGTGCAGAACAGGTCGTCGACCATCATGATTTTCGAGTGATGAAATCCGCCGTTGTACATATAAACGGTAGCTCCCCTTTTCATCAACTTATGCAGCTTATAAAGCGCGGCATCCGGCGTAAACGGAATATCAGAAGCGGAAGAAACCATAATCGTCACATCCACTCCCCGGTCAATGGAGCGGTTCAGTGCTTTCTTGATGGAAGAAGTCGGCACGAAATAAGGATTGACGATATGTACGTTTTTTTGTGCCGAGTAGATCGACATGGCGTATGCATGGCTTAGCATACGGCTGTTTTTCTTCGGAGTACGGTCTACGATAGCGACAACGATATTTGTACTGTCTTCATGTTGGGGGAAATAAATTTCCCCGCCGATGTTCTGCTTGGTTTCCTTGTTCCAGATTGTAAGGAAAATCTCCTGCAAATCGTTCACCGCATCGCCTTCAATGCGCATGTGCATATCGCGCCATGTACCGATTTTGGGTAGTCCATTGATGTAATAGTCGGCGATGTTCATGCCGCCGGTATAAGCTATTTCTCCGTCGATTACGACAATCTTCCGGTGGTCGCGGTGGGCGGCGTGGTTGATATAAGGGAAAGTGAACGGGTCGAACTTGACGATTTCAATCCCTTGTTCACGGATTTTCTTGAGGTGTCTTTTTTTGAGCGGCTGGTTGTTCGACCAGTTGCCGAAAGCGTCGAACATTGCCCGCACTTCGACACCTTCTTTTACTTTTTCGGCGAGAAGGGCGAATAAGGCGTTGGCGATAGAGTCGTTTCGGAAGTTGAAATATTCCAGATGCACGTGGTGCTTGGCCTGACGGATTGCTTCAAACAAGTCGATAAACTTTTCCCGCCCGCTTTTCAGCAGTTTCACTTTATTATTATCGGAGATAGGTATACCCGATTCCTCTAAAAAATGCAGTACAAGGGAATCACTCGTGAGTCCGATAGAATCCCGGGGGTGGGTCATCAAACTGTCGATGACGCTTGCCTGGGCACGCAATAAAGGCAGGAACAGGAATAAAATGAATATACGTAATTTCAAAACTTTTCTCTCTATTTTAGTTTACAGAACAACAAAGATACAACATCTAAGTTTGGGGCGACTTGGAATAAAGGGTAGATTTATCATTGTTTAACAGATGGAACGGCTAATAAGAATTTCTTTGTCTAAAGAATAAAAAAATCCCGGAGATACACAGAATTCCGGGATTGTAATTATATATCCTTTTGATGGCGCTTATGCCAACGAAGCCACTTTACGCGTCGCCATAAACAACAGGACGACGGTAGCGATAATAATTGATTTCGGGTCAAGGCTTGTAGCCCCATGATTAATCATACCGATAAACACTTCCCTGATGGTTCCCCAAGCAGCTTCCAAACCGCCCATCCAAACGAAAAGTACAGTTGCAATCGCCATTACGAAAGCACTCCAAAGACGTGCCAGCCGATAGCTGCGGTCGGGCAAGTGGTGCATGACACGGCGACTGAATCCGTTGTCTGCTATTTCCTGCTTGTTTTCTGCGAAGAAATCGCGCAAGAGCTTATCATTGTCTATTTCTGTCATAACCGTTTTGTTTTAAATACGTTGCTAATTTTTCTTTTCCACGTGACAGGTGGCTTTTCACCGTTCCTGACGGTACTCCTACAATACCTGCTATTTTGTCAATACTAATGTCCTCCATATAGAACAACATAATGCAGGTTCTTTCCACTTCCTTAAGCATTTTGAGTGACTGATAAACATCCATTTTCTGTCCTACATTCTCTTGTTCGGTACTGTTGATGGCGTCTATTTCTTTTGTATCCAAGTCGGCTGTCTCTTTCCGGCTGCGAATATAATCATAAAAAACATTATAAGCAATACGGTACAGCCACGTAGAGAAACTTGACAAGTTTCGGAAAGAGGCAATGTTTGTATATGCTTTGATAAATGTATCTTGTGCAAGGTCGTCACTCAATTCGCTGTCGCCGCAAGTCAGGTTCAGGAAGAATCGCCGGATGGGCGACTGGTACTTCTCCACCAACTGGTCGAAGGCCCTGGTGTTCTTGAACACCACGACCTGCGCGACTAACGATATATCATTGAGTTGGCTCATTTATTCTCGTCGTTCTTTGCTTCGTTTACTCCATTATCTTTCTCTCCGGATTCGGAAGGGATAATTTCGAAGCTATCGTTTTTGATGTTATCCTGATTCTTTTTTTCATCTTTATGGGTAGTATACGTCCGGGGAGCATCTGTACCTTGAGCCTGTTGTTTACTACCGATGATCCATTGTCCGATACCCATAAATGTAACGAGTAAACCGATCGCTCCAATTCCGAATTCACCGGTGATTGCCCAAAGGAAGATGAAAAGACCGATACCTGTAAAGGTGTTTTTGATGCCTTGTGAACGTGGGTCAACCGTTTTGTTTTCACGAATAAATTCTGCTGGCAATGGCTGACCTGCAGCGAGTGCCTGTTCGGCAAGACGATAGCGTGCTTTCCGATTTTTATAACGGAAGAAGAAGATTACAAACAGAATGAATACCGGAAATCCGAAAACGGCAATGATTGATATGATTGCTACGAGAATTCCTCCGTTGATATCAAAGCCGTGGAATGGGAAATCGTCGTCATCCGATTCGAATGTAAAACTGGCCTTACCATGACCTGTACTGACATTACTTGAGTTTGCATCTACTTCTGTGGAATCAGTGTCCGCTGTATCTACACCGATGACTGTGACAGCAGTATTGTTTGTTTTTGCTTTATTGTCTTTGGTCACAGTTACCTTTACTTTTCCGACGGAATCGCGGACAACAGTAGTTTGGTTTTGGGCAATAGCCAGTGTGCAAGTGGTCAGTACAACCATCAATGCTAATAGAAAATTTTTCATATCAATAGTTTTTTTATTTATTTCTTTGTCTGTTAGACGTAGTTAATATCATAGAAAGTTGCAAAGAGACGAAATATTTTTGATATTTGCGGAAATTAATAACGAAAAATGGAATTACCCGCTTCTTTTATAGACTATACCCGTTCCCTGCTGGGCGATGAAGAATACGACAAATTAGCTGTTGCCATCCGACAAGAACCACCTGTCAGCATCCGGTTGAATGATGGGAAATTAAAAATTGAAAATGGAAAATGCAGAATTGTACCGCAAGCAGGCTGTATTACTGATTTTCAACTTTCAGCTTTCAATTTTGAATTTAATCAAGTCCCTTGGTCTTCCGAAGGATTTTACTTGGATGAGCGTCTCACTTTCACGTTTGATCCATTGTTTCATGCAGGTTGTTATTATGTTCAGGAGGCTTCTTCTATGTTTGTGGAGCAGGTGCTCCGGCAGTATGTCACCGGACCGGTAAAGATGCTGGATCTTTGTGCAGCTCCCGGTGGAAAGTCTACTCATGCCCGTAGTGTGCTTCCTGAAGGGAGTTTACTGGTGGCTAATGAAGTCATCCGGAATCGTTCGCAGATTCTTGCGGAGAATTTAACGAAGTGGGGACATCCGGATGTGGTAGTAACCAATAATGATCCGGCAGATTTTGCGGCTTTGCCGTCTTTCTTTGACGTGATTCTTACAGATGTCCCTTGCTCCGGTGAAGGTATGTTCCGTAAAGACCCTGTTGCTGTAGAAGAGTGGAGTTCCGAGAATGTAGAAATCTGTTGGCAGCGGCAGCGGCGGATTATTGGAGATATTTGGGACACGTTGAAGCCTGGGGGAGTTCTTATATATAGTACGTGTACATTTAATACAAAAGAGGACGAAGAGAATGCACGTTGGATTCAACAAGAGTATGGAGCCGAACCGTTAACTGTGCAAGTACAGGAAAACTGGAATATAACAGGAGATCTTTTACCGGATAATTGTGATGGTTCTAAATCTTCTATTCCTGTCTATCATTTTTTCCCTCATAAGACGAAAGGCGAAGGCTTTTTCCTGGCAGCTTTTCGGAAGCCGGAGACAGGAGACGAGATTCCGGTATCTTCTTTCGCCAAGGAGAAGACTTCTAAAAAGAAAGATAAGAAAGGAGGAGCAGCATCTTCTCCTGTTTCGAAAGAACAGCTGAATATTGCAAAAAGCTGGCTGAATGATGAAAATTCGGACAAGTATATATTGTCGGCAGAAGGAACAAGTATCCGGGCTTTTTCAAAGCATTATGCTGATGAATTAATGGCAATGAAACAATGCCTGAAAATCGTATCGGCAGGAGTGGAGATAGGAGAAGTGAAAGGAAAGGATTTGATACCTGACCATGCATTGGCGATGTGTAGTTCACTTTTATGCCGGGAAGCTTTCGCTACGGAAGAAATAAGTTATAAACAGGCTATCACTTATTTACGAAAAGAGGCCATTACCTTGCCGGTAACAGCCCCTCGTGGATATGTTTTGCTTACGTACCGGCATATTCCTCTCGGATTTGTGAAGAACATCGGCAATCGTGCCAATAATCTTTATCCGCAAGAATGGCGTATCCGTAGCGGATACTTGCCGGAAAATATACGCATATTATCGGAAAGTACAGTTGATTAAAGAAGACCCTGCTGATTAAGGCAGTATTCCGGCAGGTATTTCCTGTTCGGAAAGGGTAAAACTAATTTGTTTGCCTGTGCCTGGTTCACCTCCAGCGATTTCTTCCAGCGTGTAGGAAGGAGGTGGTGCAGGTGATGTCCGCGTTTCTCCGATGGGTGGAGTATTCCAATTCAGATTCAAGCTTTTATCCAAGCGGTGAAATACGTATGCATTTCCCCACAAGATGAATTTATGATTGGAAATAGGTGTTGCCGCATCTTCCGAAAAAGTGAGAGTCAGTATAGCTTTCTCATTATTTCCTTCTTCTTTTTCCAGTTTGTAACTTCCTCGAGTTATTAAGGTTAGTCCGGATGAAAAAGCTGTTTGTTCTCCCTGTTTGAAAAAATAAGCATCCCGTGCGTGATTGTTAATTAGAAAAATGTCGGAAATGCCGGGCAGAAGATTTGCGTCTCCGTTGGGTAAGTTAGACAAGTAGCTGCGGAGCAACTTTATATCCTCGTAATTGTCGACAACCTTGATTGGCAGGGTGCAGGTTTCTTGTGTGGCGTTGTCCGTTACTGTCAGATAAGTTTGCCCGGTGAGAATACCGGTAACATAAATCATACGTCCGGCAGGTACTCCGGTCCAGCCGGTTTCGGTTCCTGCGCTTGCGATGCGTGTGTCTTTAACTTCAAGTGAGTAATCACCATTTCCGCTTTCCAGTCCAAGGTAACGTCTGCCACCCATGGGCACTTCATATTCACTGTTGTAAAAACGAAGTGGATTTTCTTCATCCTCTTTACATCCACTGAATAGTGTAAGGATGCAACATAACATGAATAGATAGAATTGTTTAGGTCTCATAATCTGTATTTTATGTTCGTTGCAAATGTAACATATTATTTTGAAATATTTAGTTGGAACTTGAAGAAAATGAGAGGGGAGATATATTTAGACACGGATTATATAAACATACTTACATCACTTAAAATAGAAATTAGTATGTTCGGCGTAATCCATGTCTAAAGGATTTTATGTACTATTTACAGCTTACTCTTGTAAATCCGTGCCATTGCTTTCTGGTACTGATTTTCCAGTTGCAGATAATTCTGATGGCTTTGGTAGATGACAGAAACTTCAATGAAATATTCAATCATACTAATCTGTCCACCTGTCAGAGCCTGTTTCAGCAGTGACAGATCTTGTTGCGACTGGAAAGTCTTGCTGTATTCTTCCATCGAAGCATGCAGTGTTTTCGCTTCCCGGTAAAGCTGTGCCAATTCGGACTCCACTTGCAGGGTAGCATTATCCTTTTGCAAGTCAATGTTAAGAGCCTGTGCTTTAGCGATTTTTACCTTATTCCGGTTTTCGAAAAGTGGGAAAGAGAAACCTACCACTACACCGTTGAAAGGTACGCCTGTTTCTGTGTTCCGGCGGTAGCCGAGTTCCAGTTTGGGTAGCCATTGTGATTTATTGACAGCAATCTGTTTACGGGCAACAAGACTTTCGTTGCCGAGTGCCATAAGAGTACGGTCAGTTGCCATGACTTCCGACTTCAATATTTGATAATCAGTAGGGAAAGGTATAGCCGGATATTGGTTTTCCTCGAAAACTACCGGAATATTACCATTCAGCGTATTCAGTTCCTGCTGTTTGTTGCGGAGTGCTGTTTCGTTCAGAGACGCTTCTGTTCTGACATTCAACAGTTCTAGATTGATTTTGTTGGTTTCGAGAGCATTTGCATCTCCCGTTTGAAGACGCTTGGCATACATCTTTGCAAGTTCTTCCGCATTGCGGAGGCGTTCTTCCAGAATATGCTTTTGCTGACGAAGCATGATAATATCCAGGCAAAGTTCTTTCGCCTGTAACAGCTTCTCTTGACGGAAAACATCCGACTGACTGTCAAAAGCTCCGGCTTTCAGACGATTCAACTTGTTGCGTGTAGCATATAAACTAGGGAAATCAAAGCTCTGTGAAACAACCAGTTCGCCGATTGTTTCGCTTTTATCTTTCGCTCCCCATAGATGTGCGTAAGAAAGAGTAGGATCAGGCAGGTTATTATCCGTTTTAGCTTCCAGCTTCTGCGAAGTAATCAGTTGCTCGTTTGCCTGCAACTCCTTATTGTTCGTTTCGATATTCTTCAATACCTGTTCAATTCCGTTTTGGGCTTGCACTTCGCCTATGGTTAAGAAAAGAAGTGCAGCGCTTATGGTCATGATTTGTTTCATTTCTAATTTCTTTATTTATTACAAGCTATTGTTGATAGATACTTTATGATAAGACATCTATTTGTTTGGCACCGAGGAGCGACCCGTTTCTCACCGAGAAACACTTGGTTCCTCACCGGGGAACGATGGTTTCCTCACCGAGGAAAAACATCACCCGCTACAGGCTTTCCTGGGCCTTTTTCCGATGCATCATCAGATAAACAATCGGAACGATAAAACCGTTCAAAAAAGTAGACGTTAATAACCCTCCTAAAATCACTTTTGCCATCGGACTTTGAATTTCGTTACCCGGCAAGTCGCCACCGAGCGCCAATGGAATCAGTGCCAGTGCAGAAGACAATGCCGTCATCAAAATCGGATTCAGACGGTCGAGAGAACCTCGGATCACACTATCATACACATTCAAACCTTCTTCCTTTTGCAGATGATTGTAGTGGCTGATGAGCAACATACCGTTACGCGTTGCAATACCGAACAAGGAAATGAAACCGATGATAGCCGGAATACTGACTTCTCCTGTTGTAATCACCAAAGCAAATACACCACCGATCAGTGCCAGCGGAAGATTCAGCAAGATGACGCCCGACTCTTTCACGCTGCGGAACTCATTATACAATAATAAGAAGATTACTACGATGCTGATAAATGAAGTCAGCGCCAGTGTCCGGCTGGCAGCCTGTTCACTTTCAAACTGTCCGCCATACTCAATGTGATAGCCTTCGGGCAGTTGCACCGATGTGTCGATGCGTTTCTGAATATCATTTACAACACTACGCAAATCGCGGTCGGCCACATTGGCAGAAATCACAATTTTACGTTTTACATTCTCGCGGTTGATCGTATTTGGTCCCATGGCCGATACCACTTCTGCTACATAGCTCAAAGGAACTTTGCGACCGTCATTCGTGTCTACCATCAAGTTGCGGATTTTTTCTATTTCATCCCGGGCATCATCCTTCACTTTCACGATCAGATCGAAACTCTTGCCTTGCTCATAAACCTGCGAGATCACTTTTCCAGCCAAAGCTACGTTCACATATTCCGAGAACTCCGGCAGAGTAATACCGAACTTAGCCAGCATTTCCCGTTTAGGCTGTATTTTCAGCTGCGGACGCTCAATCTGTTGTTCCACGTTCAGGTCGGCAACACCGGGAATATCACTGATAGCTCCTTTAATTTGATTACCGAGTGAGAACATTTTATTCAGATCGTCTCCGAACAGCTTGATAGCGATATTCGCTTTCGTACCCGATAACATAGCGTCGATACGGTGGCTGATTGGTTGTCCGATTTCTATATTTGCCCCGGTGATAGTACCCAACTTTTCACGTACATCAGCTACCAGTTCACTGCGCGAACGATCTTTCAGTTCAAACGGAGCTTCTATTTCAGAAACGTTTACCCCTAATGCATGTTCGTCCAGTTCGGCGCGTCCCGTTTTCCGGGCTACGGTTTGTATTTCGGGAATCGTCATCAATAACTCTTCTGCCCGATGTCCCAGTTTATTGCTTTCTTCCAGTGAAATACCCGGTAGAGAACTAATATTGATGGTGAACGATCCTTCATTAAAGGAAGGAAGGAAACTGCGTCCGAGTGTAAAGAACACTCCGAGCGCAACCACAAAGAGTGCGATTGTACTTCCAAGTGTCACTCGTTTGTGTGCCAGCACCCAAGTCAGTGCCTTTTCATAAATCCCTTTCATCCAACGGGCAAGGGGAGCTTCTTTCAGTTCCTTGTTTGTCTTATTGCTTCCTAATAGATAAGAACAGAGCACCGGAGTCAGCGTCAGAGCAACTACTGTCGACGCGAACAATGCTACGATAAAGGCAACGCCCAGCGGAACCAACATTCTGCCTTCCATTCCGCTAAGGAAGAACAACGGTACAAAGCTGACAACGATAATCAGCGTAGAATTAAGTATAGGCATCCGCACCTCTTTCGAAGCATTGAATACCACCTCGAGTGTACTTAACCTTTCCGCTTTTGCTTTCTGACGGTTCTCCCGCAGTCGTTTATACACGTTTTCCACATCGACGATGGCGTCGTCTACCAATGATCCGATGGCTATCGCCATACCTCCGAGGCTCATGGTGTTGATTGTCAGTCCCATGTAGTGTAGTGTCAGAATCGAAACAAGCAGGGAAAGAGGCAGCGTTACCAATGAAATCAATGTAGTGCGCACATTTGCCAGGAACAGGAAGAGTACGATTACTACAAAAATACCTCCTTCAAAGAGTGATTTCTTCACATTGCCGATGGAACTTTCGATAAAGCGGCTTTGACGGAATATGTCCGTTGAAACTTTTACGTCCGGTGGCAGATTCTTTTGCAGGTCTTTCAAAGATGCTTCCAATTTATCCGTCAGTTCCAGCGTACTGGTAGCCGGCTGTTTGGTAATAGTCATCAGTACGGCAGATTTTCCACGCTCTGAAGCAGTTCCCAGTTTCGGGGCTTTTGGTCCGATGGTTACGTCCGCAATATCTTCCAGCGTGACAGGGAAGTTGTTCACTGTCTTTACTACCGCTTTGCCAAGTTGCTCTGTTTTAGAAGTTGAAAGTACACCGCGTACAATATATTCATTTCCAAATTCGTAGAGCACACCTCCATTTGCGTTCAGGTTCATATCCTGTGTCACAGCCATCACTTCTCCCATCGAAATGCCGTAATGACGCATCCGTTCGGGATCCAGCTGAATCTGATATTCTTTGATATCTCCTCCGAGTACGGCAACCTGTGCCACTCCTCCGGTAGACAATAGACGGGGACGGATAGTCCAGTCCGCAATCGTACGAAGATCGAGCATCGAAGTGGAGTCGGTAGTCAGACCGACGATGAGCATTTCGCCCAAGATGGAAGATTGTGGGCCGAGTGTCGGTTTACCAACGTTGACCGGCAGTGATTCACTGACCACTGCTAACTTCTCGCTAACAATCTGGCGAGCGAGATAAATATCGGTTCCCCAATCAAATTCTACCCAGACAACGGAAAATCCGTTGGTAGAAGAAGAGCGGACACGGCGTACACCCGTAGCTCCGTTTACGGCAGTTTCAACAGGAAAAGTGACGAGCTGTTCAACTTCTTCTGCAGCCATACCGTTGGCCTCGGTCATGATGACTACCGTAGGTGCGTTCAGGTCGGGGAATACGTCTACTTCCGTATGCATGGCGGTATACGTTCCCGCAATTAGCAGGAGGATGGCCGCGCAGACTACAACCAACCGGTTGTGTAGGGAGTAATGTATAATTTTATTAAGCATTTCTTTAAGAATTAAGAATTAAGAATGAAGAATTAGAAATGAAGAATTAGAAATGAAGAATTAAGAATGACTATGCAGCACGTGCAATAAACATATACCAATTATTGCGCAGCCAAATTCTTCATTCTTTATTTCTAATTCTTCATTTAATCAATGTTCGTGACTATGTGCCGGGATGGCATTGCTTGCGCTTGCCAGTCGAACCTGATAAGCACCTTCGGTCACTACACGGTCGCCAGCCTTCACTCCGGTCAGGATCTGAACACTTTTACCGTTGTCGGCTCCTATCGTTACTTCCTGTTTTTTATAACCCTCTTCGTCCAGTTGCAGGTAGATAAAGAAGATACCTTGTTCCTCTGTCAGTGCCGTGCGTGGGAGAGAAAGAACGTTTTCCATCGTTGAAGAAAGCAAGAACACCTCTACGAATGATCCGGGGATCACTTCCCCTTTATTGTCGAACTCAAAAGTGACAGGCACATAAAAAGAGTTGTCTCCGGCAGCTTTTCCAAAAGAGAGAAGTTTGCCGTTCAAAGCTTTTAGTTCGTACACCTGATTATTATAAGGAGTCTGGAAATTGGCGGAACTGATTGTACGGAGGTATGGATAATACTTTTCCGACACTTCGGCACGGAGGAAAAGACGACGATTCTGCGTCACGC
>OGQG01002489.1_pt1 | contig 10747 bp, 11 predicted proteins | sample 1553201 | NCBI WGS metagenome assembly OGQG01 (sample SAMEA2579925, study PRJEB22360) | human gut metagenome | biome: human gut; feature: human-associated habitat; material: faeces | place: Denmark | collected 2008/2010
GGCGTTCAATAAGCTCTTTAATTTTTTCAAGTTGATTACTCATGAGTTCTTGTTGTTTTTTTAGAGTTTATGATTAGTGTTCGCAGAGTTCTGTCAGCACACCCAGTGTTGATTTCGGGTGAAGGAAAGCGATGTTCAGACCTTCGGCACCTTTGCGGGGAGCCTTGTCAATCAGACGGATTTCTTTGCTTTCTGCTTCTGCCAAAGCATTAGCTACGCCATCTTCTACGGCAAATGCTACGTGATGAACACCTGCACCTTTGTTTTCAATAAATTTAGCAATGGTGCTTTCGGGGCAAGTCGGCTCCAACAATTCGATTTTTGTTTCACCTACCTTTAAAAAAGCGGTTCTTACTTTTTGATCTTCTACTGTTTCGATGTTGTAACATTTCAGACCCAATACGTTTTCGTAGTAAGGAAGGGCTTCTTCGATGCTTTTTACAGCAATGCCCAGATGCTCAATGTGTGAAATCTTCATAACTATATTTTTTTATATGGTTTAATTATGTGCTTATATGGCATAAAACAGCACAAAGAAAGACATTTCTTGTCTAATAAAGAAATATTTCTGCATTTAATTATTGGGGAATAAAGCATAAAAAATGCTCCGGATGGGTGACAAAGACGGGTTTTGTAATCTTGAGATTACATTTAGACATAAAACTTGACCAGAAGATTATTCAGCCATGGCCAGCTGATACGGAACCAGCGGCGGGTACTGCTTTGTTTGCCTCCGAAACGGAGTACGAAATCACGATAACCATGCTTGCGGAAGGGAAGTCCTACATCCATGAACTCCATGTGACGGAATCCCCGTTCATGGGCATCTTCAAGTGCTTTCCATACTGCCAGTATGCCGGGTGACTGCAGTGCATAGGTCTTTCGCATTCCTCCTGAAAACCAGATAAAAGCATTTTCGCCGGAATAGATGCAGACGGAGCCGCCGATAATCTTTTCCTTGTATTTTACGATGAATATTTTTGCCTGTTTTCCTCTGATAAGCATGCTGTTCATGTGGCGGAAAAAGTCATTGGCAGGGAAATATCTCCGTATTCGTGAAGAATAAACTTTGTGCAGCATCCGCGAGAATTCCTTAATCTCTTCCACCGTATGGGCTTCTACTACTTTGGCTCCGTTTTTGAGCCCTTTCCGGATCTGACGGATACGTGATGGGCTGAAACGGTCTTCCGCTTTCTGCGTACTATGCAGAGAGTTACGGACACGCAGCCAGTTGACCGGAAAAAAGTCGTTCTTTCGGAAGAAACGGTAACCGAACATGGAATTATCCAGATTGCGGAATTCAATAAGAATGCAGGTGCGTGATGCTTCTTGTGTGAGATGCTCCAGCATTTCACCGAAAATTTCTTCCTCCTTCTCTTTACTTGCCGGTAGAGAAGTGTCCAGAAATTCACCTGCACCATATACCACACATTGTTTGACAAGAGAGGAGGGAAGCCACTTTTTGGTCTTGCGTATGGCGGCAAGCAGGCGTGCTACAGGTCTGCCTTCTTCTGTTGCCACTATCAGTAGCGGGGTATATCCCGGAGTCGATTCATAGATCTGAAACAACTCCTTGGAATGAAAAGTATTGGTTCCCGGTAAATCAGGAATGTCTTTTCCGCGATAATATGTTGTTAGTTTAAGTGGCATCCAAATACAAATTTACACTTTTTATTCTTCATTCAACAATAAAAAAGAGAATTTGTTGGCTTAGCCTAAAATTTGTCTTTTTATCCTTTGCATATATTTGAGGAAAAAAAGGCTTGGAAAAGCGAATTTTTGTATTATTGTCGTCCTTTGTGAGTACAGAAGTAAAATGGAAACGTCTATGTAAAAGATTATGCTAATTGTATTTTACTAAACAAAGGAAAATTAATATTAATTTTAAATTAAAACGAATGAGAGAGAATGCATTTGTTGAAGCGTGGAAGACACAGCATAGACGCGTTTCCATGATTTTAGGGCTGACTTTATTGTGTGCCCCTTCTGCCATATCTGTTTATGCAGAAAATGGTGTGAATGATATTACTGTGCAAGCCGTCATGCAGACAAAGACAGTGAAAGGAACTGTTTTAGATGAAAATGGAGAACCGTTGATCGGTGTTTCTATTGTGGTGAAAGGTACAAGTACAGGTACGATAACTGATTTTGACGGTAAGTTCTCCATTAATCTTCCGGCCGGAAGTAAAGAACTGGTTGTTTCTTATATCGGATATAAAGAACAGGCTATCATTGTGAGCGGAAATGCCCCGCTGAATATAAAGATGGTTCCGGATACACAGGCTTTGGATGAGGTAGTGGTCATCGGTTACGGTACGGTAAAGAAACGTGATTTGACAGGTGCGGTTGCTTCTGTGAAATCAGAGGATATCACCATGAATCCGGGCGTGAATCCGATGGATGCGCTGCAAGGTAAAATTGCAGGTCTGGATATCACTAATTCTTCAGGTCAGGCAGGTTCGTCACCGACAGTTCAGTTGCGTGGTACCCGCTCTTTACAGTTGGATGAGGATGGTAATATCTCTTCAGATGCATTTAAGCCGACTTATATTATCGATGGTATGCCGGGTGATATTGCTACCTTGAATCCCAATGATATTGAATCTATCGAAGTACTGAAAGATGCATCTTCTACAGCTATCTACGGTTCAAGTGGTGCGAATGGTGTTATTATCGTGACTACGAAAGGATCCAAGAGTGGAAAACCGGTCATCAATTTTAATGCTTATGCCGGAACGACTATGGGTGCCCGAGTTCCTAAGATGCGTACGGGTGACTCATACATTAATTATATAAAAGATTCTTATAAGCTTGTCGGTACTACTAATGAGGAGGAAATTTTCGGTGAAAGATACGATGCCATCAAAAACAACCAATGGGTAAACTGGGGAGATGAAGTATTACACTCAGGTTTGAAGCAGAATTATAGTATTTCCGTTGCCGGAGGTACTGAGAAGACGAAAGCCTATTTCTCGTTGAACTATACTGATGAGAAGAGTATGTATGAGAATGATGACTATAAAGTGTACTCTACCCGTGTCCGTATAGATCAGGAAATCAATAAATGGATGAATGCCGGTATTAATGTTCAGGCATCTTTCTCCAACAAGAATTCACGTAATGCCGTTTTGGAAAGAGCATTGTTTGCCACCCCGTTAGGTACTCCTTATAATGAAGACGGCTCTATCACGGAATTCCCGATTCCAGGTTCATCATCAGACCCGAATCCGTTAGCAGACGAACAGGATGGAGTATATAAGAATAATACTAAAGCAGGAAGGGCTTATGTTGACGCTTATCTTGAATGGAAACCGGTAAAAGGATTGTCTGTCAAGTCACAGCTTGGAGGCAGTTATTCTCAATCTCGTGCCGGTAAATTTATGGGAGAAGGCTCCTATAATGTGTTGAAAGGCAGTACGGTGGCATATGGCGAAGCTACCAATAAGACGGGATATAATTACAAATGGGAAAACATAGTAACTTATCACAATACATTTAATAAGGATCATGACCTGACGGTTACAGGGGTTACTTCCTGGAATTACAATCAGAGTGAAGAATATTATGTCTATGGTGAAAACCCGGCGACCAATGATATGTTGTGGTATGCATTGCAGAATGCTGATAATAAGAAACTGAACAGCAAATATCTGATGTCGAAAGGGATGGGCTTTATCGGTCGTGTCAACTACTCATACAAAGGTAAATACCTGTTTTCTGCTTCCAGTCGTTATGAAGCGGATTCCCGTTTGTCGAAAGACAATAGATGGAATTTATTCCCGGCAGTTTCTGTAGGCTGGAGAATCTCGGATGAAGCATTTATGGCTGGTACAAAAAGCTGGTTGGATAACTTGAAACTGCGTGTAGGCTATGGTGTTGCCGGAACTACTGCCGGTATTGCTGAATACAGTTCTATGGCATCTTTGGAAAATGTGACAACCTCTTTGGGAGGAATGACTGTTCCGTCAGCCAAGTTTACGGAGTATATCACTAACCGTAATCTGACATGGGAAAAGACTCATGACTTGAATATTGGTATTGACGCCAGCTTCCTCAATAATCGTATTGATCTGACGGTGGATTTGTATCGGACAAAAACAACGGATGTAATTCTTTCTCAGGCATTGCCGACATCTATTATGGGTAATTACACAGGTAGCACTACTTATAAAATGAACAAGAATGCTGCTGAAACAGAAAATCGCGGTATTGAACTTGCTCTTAATACTCGTAATATTGTGAAGAAAGATTTTACTTGGAGCTCAACAGTGACATTTACCGCCAACAAAGAAAAAATTAAATCTTTGATCGAAGGGCAGGATATGATGTTCAATGCAAAAAAGGGTGATATGGTGTTCAAAGTCGGCGAAGGAGTCGGTTCTTTCTATAGATATAAAGTGTTGGGTATCTGGCAATATAGCGAAAAGGAAACTGCTGCTTTGTTCGGATGCGAACCGGGCGATATTAAGCTGGATTTACCTAGTGTGAAGAAGGACGGAAATGGTTATTATTATATGAATCCTGAAGGAGAGCGCGTTGATATTACGGCAGAAAATCCTTATGGTGTACGTGCGGATTATGATCGTCAGGTAATAGGTCGTAATACTCCGGACTGGACATTGGGCTTTAAGAATAATTTCAGATACAAAGATTTTGATTTGTCTGTCTTCCTTTATGCACGTTGGGGGCAAATGATGAACTATGGTAGTGTGATAGGTAAATATTCGCCTAATCCGGATTACAATATTCCTACTTATTTTACTTACTATGACAAGACGATCGAAGCAGATCAGGATGTCTTGTTCTATGCTATCGATAAATCCAAGGATAGAAGTGCTTATGAAGGATATGATTCGATGTATTATGTGGATGGATCATTCTTTAAACTTAAAAACGTAACATTGGGTTATACGTTACCCGGTAAACTTACAAAACGTTTTGGTATCAGTAATCTGAGAGTTTATGCGACAATGACCAACCTGTTTACTTATTCGCCAAACAAATATGTGAAGAATTACGATCCGGAAATGAACGGAAGCATCAACTTCCCATTGTCTCGTGATTGCATATTTGGTCTTAATTTAACTTTCTAAAAAATAGCAATATGAAAAAGATATATAGTTTAGTTCTACTTGTTGCCGGTGTTTTTTCTTGGGGCTCTTGCAGTCTTGATGAAGTGAACCCCAACAACTCGGGTCAGTTCTCCGATGGTTCTTATACATTGGAAACTTATAAGGCATTCACCAACTCGTGCTATACAGCCTTGATCAACAACATCTATCAGAGTAGTGACTATCTGGTTTGTACGGAAGCGGGTACTGATATTTGGGAAGAACCTAAATCGGGCTCCAGCTATCAGCGTTATCATAGTTATAACGGTATGAAAACCGATGATAGCTATTATTATAAAGTGTGGCAATATTCTTATCTGTGTATCAACAGCTGTAATATTGTGATTGACGGAGCTGAGAATGTGACAGGGGATGAGAATGAAATCAATGAATGTGTGGCACAGGCCAGATGTCTGCGTGCTTACTATTATATGAATCTGGTGGAGCAGTTTGGAAATGTCGATTTGCAGTTGAAGGCTGCCGATAGCGAGAATATTTCTTTTGATGCTCACCGTTCTACCGTTCCCGAAATTTATGCTGCCATTATCGAAGACCTGAAGTTTGCCGTAGAGAATCTGCCCGTAAGTTTCAGTGATTACTACAGCCGCGTTACAAAGAAATCGGCGATGGGATTATTGGCACGTGCATATATTAATGGTGCCGGTTATGATCTGAAAGATACCGATGGTGTCAGCTTTCTGGAAAAAGCCTATGATACGGCGACAACCATGATTAATAATAAAGCGATTTATGAGTGGTATATGCATCCTGCTTTTGCCGATGTATTCAACGAAAATAATAATCGTAACAATGAAGAAGCTCTGTTCATTGCTGCGGGTGCCGAAAGAAATTCGGACGCTTACACCAATGGTAACTACTCACAAAGTGAAATGTTCCGTCACTTCTTACCTTCGTTGGGAACATATACGGACCTGGGTTTGGTAGACAAGACTTCAAACTTCGTTTACGGTCGTCCGAACAGTAATATCTTCCTGCCATCCAAATATCTGATGGACTGTTTTGCTGCTGATATGAACGACTCTCGTTTTCGTTATTCATTTATCTCAGCTTACTCGTCTTATTCTATACCGGCATGGGGGGCGACTTATGAATATGGAGGTTCAGCGTGTGCCAAAGAAATCACAAGCACACTTGCTACTAAATTTGGTATTCCCGCATCTAATATAGGTAAGAAAGTTTATCCTCATTTTAACTTGGAATCCAATAGTACAGCCGATGCTAATTACTGCCAGCTGGCTATCTGGAATGCAGATGGAACAGCGAAGACTACTCAGGATAAAACAGATGGTAATATTCTTCATCCTGCTATGCCTTTAGATCCGGCAGAAGCTCATCAATATGCCGTTTATTGTTCTTTGAAGACGCTGACAGAAGAGGAAAAAGCTCAATATCCGGGGTTGGTTCTTAATGTTTTCGATCTTTACGATGAGAATGGAACAGCCAGGGCTACCTATGACAAGCCTAGTGCTGCCAGTGCTTTGTGGTTATCTATTTATCCGGCTCTTTCTAAATTCAATATGCCGGGTAATAAGTTTGTCGGCAGAGACGTTCAGAGAAAAACTGTGGATGTGATGATCATGCGTATGGCGGAAGTTTACCTGATTGCTGCTGAAGCATCGGTACGCTTGAACAAGGGAGATGCTGCCAAATATATTAATGTACTCCGTACGCGTGCCGGTGCCGGTACGGTCAGTGAGTCGCAAGTGGATCTGAATTATGTTTTCGATGAATATGCCCGTGAACTTTGTGGCGAATGTGGCCGCTGGTATTTGCTGAAACGTAATGCTGCTTTTGAGACTCGTTTGGCTGCTTATAATAAGCGTGCTGCCGAGCACTTTAAGAAAGAATTCTATTTGCGTCCTATTCCTACGAAATATCTGGATGCGATCAACAATCCGGCAGAATTCGGACAAAACGCCGGTTATTAATCAGTTAATTAATAATCAAGCATAATTAATAGGAGCCGGGCAGGAGATTTCTCTTGTCCGGCTCTTTGTTTCCATACCTGTATCCTGCGTAAAAGTTTAAAAAGGATTTCCGGTATATTTTCATTGTTTCCTGATACAGCTTTTTATTATTTTCTTTATTTTTGTGTGTCCAAACAAAATAGCGCTATGATAGAAGAAATGCTTGCTTATAATAGAGAGTTCGTTAAGAACGAGGGATATAAAGAATATATAACGAATAAGTATCCCGATAAAAAGATTGCTATCTTATCCTGTATGGATACACGCCTGACAGCTTTACTCCCGGCCGCACTAGGCATTAAGAACGGAGACGTTAAAATGATCAAGAATGCAGGAGGCGTCATTTCCCATCCTTTCGGTAGTGTGATTCGCAGTCTGCTTGTCGCTATCTTCGAGTTAGGTGTGGAGGAAATAATGGTGATTGCTCATTCTGATTGTGGAGCCTGCCATATGCACAGTGAAGAAATGCTTGAGAAGATGAAGGCACGGGGTATTAATGCCGATTATATTCATATGATGAGTTTTTGTGGAGTCGATTTTCATTCTTGGCTAGATGGCTTTGAAGATACGGAGAAGTCGGTAAGGGGAACGGTCGATTTTATAGTTCATCATCCTTTGATTCCGTCGGACGTGAAAGTGCACGGGTTTATCATAGACTCCACTACTGGAGAACTGACGCGAATTGTATAGGAAATCGCCCTTTCTGCCTATCAGGAACTGCATAAAACATGGTGTCACTATCGCAACAGGATAGTGTCACTATCACTGTCTCATGGTGTCACTATGTCATTGGGATACCGACACTATCCCAAATGAAAAAAATAAGGCAGCTTTTTATCGGCTGCCTTTATCTTTCTGCGGTTATATACTTTCTTTGACTCATGCACTCGTTTGTAACAAACGGGGTGTCCGTGCTCTTTGATTTCTGCCTCACGGCTGGCTTTACGATTCGCTTTGATGTAATCGTCTTGTGTAATTCGTTTTTTCATAATGAATATATTTCTCAGTGCAAAGATACAATTTCATTTCTTATTACGATCGGTTTGCGCTATCTTTGCATACATAAATCAAATGAAAACGGAAATAATATGGAAAATTTCAGTGAACTGATAAAGAATCGCCGCAGTATGCGCAAATTTACGGATGAGGAGTTAACACAGGATGAGGTTGTGGCACTGATGAAAGCTGCCTTAATGTCTCCCAGTTCCAAACGTAGTAATAGCTGGCAGTTTGTGGTAGTCGATGATAAAGAAAAGTTGAAAGAACTGTCTCACTGCAAAGAACAGGCTTCTTCTTTCATTGCAGACGCTGCTTTGGCGATTGTCGTGATGGCAGATCCATTGGCGAGCGATGTCTGGATTGAAGATGCTTCTATTGCTTCCATCATGATACAGTTGCAGGCGGAAGATTTGGGGCTGGGAAGCTGTTGGGTACAGGTTCGCGAACGTTTCACTGCAACCGGAATGCCGTCTGACGAGTTTGTTCATGGAATTTTGGATATTCCTTTGCAACTACAGATTCTTTCCGTGATTGCCATCGGACATAAGGGAATGGAACGTAAGCCTTTCAACGAAGAACACCTCCAGTGGGAGAAAATTCATATTAATAAGTTCGGAGGAAAATAACGATGGAAGCTGTCAAAGCAAATAATAATAAAGATACTTATAAGGCTACTGCCGTCGCTTTTATTGTTATCGGAACTCTTTTCCTGATAAATAAACTGCTCCCCTTTGCTTCTATAGGTTTGCCTTGGGTGATGAATAAGGACAATTTGTTGTTGTATGCCTCTATCAGTTTTCTTATTTTCAAGCGTGACAAGTCGGTCGGCTTTGTGCTGTTGGGACTGTGGCTGGTAATGAATATCGGTCTGGTAATGTCATTGCTCGGTTCCTTGTCCGGTTATCTGTTGCCATTGGCACTGTTGATCATCGGAATTATTTTATTTTGGATTGCAAAACGGTAAAGAAACGATGAATAGAAGTATAGAAGATACTCCGATTGTGTTTATCGGTGCCGGAAACCTGGCTACCAACCTGGCAAAAGCATTTTATCATAAAGGCTTCCGTATCGTGCAAGTGTATAGTCGGACTGAGGAATCCGCCCGTACCTTAGCCGGACAAGTGGAAGCGGAATATACAACCGACTTACAGGAAATCTCCAAAGAAGCCCAATTATATATCGTATCCCTGAAAGATGCGGCTTTTGTAGAATTATTGCCGCAGATAACGGAAGGTAAACAAAAATCTTTATTGGTTCATACGGCGGGGAGCATCCCTATGAGTGTCTGGGAAGGTCATGCAGAACGTTATGGAGTATTTTATCCGATGCAGACATTCAGTAAACAGCGTGAAGTTGACTTTCAGGAAGTGCCTTTCTTTATTGAAGCGAAAAGGGCGGAGGATACGGAACTATTGAAAGCGATTGCCTCGACCCTCTCTGAGAAAGTGTACGAAGCTGATTCAGAACAACGCAAAAGCCTTCATTTGGCAGCCGTCTTTATCTGTAATTTCACAAATCACATGTATGCGCTGGCTGCCGATTTGCTCGAAAAATATAATTTACCTTTCGAAGTGATGCTTCCGTTGATTGATGAGACTGCACGTAAAGTACACGAACTGGCTCCGCGTGATGCGCAGACTGGACCGGCTGTACGCTACGATGAAAATGTGATGAGTAATCATCTTGCGATGTTGGTGGACTCTCCGGCGTTGCAGGAAATTTATAAATTAATGAGTAAGAGTATCCATGAGCACCATAAATTATGATTTATCACGCATCAAGGCACTGGCTTTTGATGTGGACGGTGTGTTGAGTTCGACAACCGTACCGTTGCATCCTTCCGGGGAACCGATGCGTACTGTGAATATCAAGGACGGATATGCCATTCAATTGGCAGTGAAAAAGGGGATCCGTATTGCTATCATTACCGGTGGGCGGAGGCCGTCCGTATCCGTTTTGCCGGACTGGGCGTGACGGACTTATACATGGGTTCTGCGGTGAAAATACACGACTATCGTGCTTTCCGTGATAAGTATGGACTTGCTGATGATGAAATCCTGTATATGGGGGATGATGTGCCCGATATAGAAGTAATGCGTGAATGTGGCTTGCCTTGTTGTCCGAAAGATGCCGTACCGGAAGTAAAAGCGGTGGCGAAATACATTTCTTATGCGGAGGGGGGGCATGGCTGCGGACGCGATGTAGTGGAGCAAGTCCTGAAAGCTCATGGAATATGGTTGACGGATGATGCCTTCGGCTGGGAAGAGAACTGTCAATCGTAAATCATTCAATTTTTTAATCGTAACTAAAATCATGCTTAGCAATTTAAAGAAATATCAGCTTATATTGGCTTCCAATTCTCCCCGTCGGAAAGAATTAATGTCTGGGGTGGGAGGGGGATATGTCGTCAGGACATTGCCTGACGTGGATGAATCATATCCTGAAACTTTGGTGGGAGCTGCAATTCCCGAATATATATCGCGTAAAAAAGCGGATGCTTATCGTTCTATGATGAAGCCCGGCGAGTTATTGATTACGGCCGATACCATTGTATGGCTGGAGGGGAAAGTGCTCGGTAAGCCGGAAGGTAGGGAAGGAGCGGTGGAAATGCTGCGTGCTCTTTCCGGGAAGTCGCATCAGGTTTTCACA